>Ga0123355_10009466_pt1 | contig 14819 bp, 10 predicted proteins | sample TergutEmb28metaG_3_FD_89872 | JGI IMG/M metagenome (GOLD analysis project Ga0123355, IMG submission 89872) | Embiratermes neotenicus P1 segment gut microbial communities from Petit-Saut dam, French Guiana - Emb289 P1 | ecosystem: Host-associated > Arthropoda: Insects > Digestive system > Gut ...
ATAATGTAAAATCGTCTGACGTGAAGTAGAATATGTGACAAGAGTTAGTTGTCTAAAGTGTAAAAAAGAAACATGAAAAATAAAAAAAAAAAAAAAAAAAAAGTGAACGATGTGTATTTTAACATTTGGATGTTGGACAAGGGGGAGTCAAATGTGTTGGATTTGCAGCTTTTAAAAATTGTAAATTTATTGGCTGAAAACATGTTTGTTAATTGTTTTACTTTACCCTTCTTCTGAGTATATTTAGGCATATCATTAAATTTTACTGACAGTTTGCATCACCAGTCATGAACATAACTTGGATTAGGTCCATTTTAGTTTGATCATCTCAAACTTACATTTTACAAAAGGAGTGTTTTTTATTTATATGGATTGTCTCTTACAGCTGTACTTTCATGATTGGTTGTAGCTTATTTGTCACAATGCAGACTACTGTCAGGAGTGAAGTTGAGTGTTTTATGCACATTTATCTCTTCTGCTTTTTTAAGGTTGTAATGAATTATGTTCATGACTTTTTCAAAGTCTACCGTGAGAAACCCAAGTTCATGTTCAGTTTCCATACTGAATTGTCACATGATTCACACAGCTTGGTTGGTGCAGTTGATCTGGATATGCTGGAATGGCTTCAAACACTGAATGAAGAGGGGCACCTTAATAACACATTATTAATCGTCATGAGTGATCATGGCCCACGGTAAAAAATTTTAATTAATTCTTCCATGTGTTAGTATTACATTATTTAGGGTTTTATGTTTCTTAGTAGGCCATACTTACTGGTTTGAGAGTGCAGAATGTGGTGGCATTATTGTTCAGATTGGCATGTCTCAGCTGAGATTGAAGTGTCAGTTCAGAAGATTTATAAGGAATTCAGATGTATAATCAGTCATGGAAATTTTCTTAGGAGATTTCAAGTAATAGCAGGGAGAGGATATACTTCAAACCATCAACTGAAAATTGGAATTTACCTGACATTAGTAGTGATAGTAGGGTTAGTGTAATGAAACATGCTACATCAGAACATATAATTGTCAAGTGTACAGTAGGCCTATTACCGCATCGCTATTTTTATAATACACTTCTTTGTCCAATGGGAAAAAACAGTCACATTGACCATATCCTAATAGATTAAAGATGGTGTACAGGAAAAGTTGCAATATTTGTCACCTTCAGGACTAAAGGGTTCCTGGATATTGTAATTTTCTGGATATTAGAACATTAAACCTCGTGTGTATTTTAGTGTACCCAGCAACCCTATGGACAGACCTAATCAATTCATTTGTCACTAGATGTCCTGTTTCGTTTTCCCTGCCACACATTCTGTTCCCTGTTGATTATTTACATAGTCCTGCCATAAGTTCTGTCCAGAATTTCATGTAGTCCGCAGCTGGAGACAATGAGGCGGAAGGGTTCAAAGGTTGGTTATTTTTGGACTATTGACCCTTCAGGTACTTGTGCCAAGGCAGTTTGCTCACGTCTCTCACAGTGTTAACATGGAGTGGGGTTTCAAGGAAAGCCATGTGGCTGTGATTGCCCTTCACAAATCTGGAAAATCAGATTCTCAAATTTTCAAACTCTTGAAATCATTGAAAATTTCGCAAAATTTCATCTATCAGGCAATTAAACCTTATAAGGAACTCTGGGGTTTTGCAGACAGGGCTTGGTCAGGATGCCTGAAAAGTGTGAGGGCTGAAGCCACTATCAAAACAGTAGCGGATTCGCCAAAATCCACTCTGGAAACAGAAGATCATGTCCCAAGAGCTGAACATATCAACCCAATCAAGTCATGCCTCATCAGGGACGATCTACATGTGAAAGCGCACCTCCGCTCAAAGGGACACCTTCTTACTCCTGCTTTGAAGGAGATCCGACAAACAAGAGCAGAGCGTCTCCCCCAGTGGTATGCTAAGAACAGGCACAAAAACATCCTCTTCACAGATGAGAATTTTTCACCATCGAGGAACAATATAACAACTAGAACAAGATTTATGCTCAAATATCCCTTGAGGTGCATTCTGAGGGTGCAGGGATGCCATCATCCTTCCTACATTATGGTTTGGTGGGAGGTGTCCCATCAGGGGGTGACACATCTTCATTTTTGCAAGAAAGGGGTGAAACTGGTGTCCGAGTGTATCAAGAGGATGTGCTACAAGGAGTTGTGAAACAGCTTAACATGACCCTCTTCATTGGTCAGGAATGGTCTTCCAGCAGGACTCGGTTCCTGCCCATAAGCCAAGACAACTCAGGAGTGGCTGTGGAGGAACGTTCTGGCCTTTATCAGCGTCGAGGATGGGCCCTCAGGGAGTCCATACCTCAACCCCCAGGACTGTAAATTGTGGGCTGTTTTGGAGGACATGGCTTGCCAAAAGCATCACAACAACCTGGACAGGCTGAAGAGATCCCTCGTGAAAGCAGCGGCAGAGATCCCCCTGGAGATGGTGCATGCTGCGATAGCAGAGTGGCCGGAGCGTCTCAAGGCTTGCATTGAGGCAAAGAGCAGACATTTTGAGTGGCATTATTATAAATAAAAACTTAAAACTATTGCTAATGAATTATTTGGCTCAAAAAGTGGATGTTCTGTTTCATTTTCATACTGGATCACAATATACATGGGACAGAACTTATGGCAGGACTGTGTACATAACAGGGTATGTACATCAAAATTCCATTAATCCAACTGGCACAAAACTGGGCAGGTGCTGAATTACCATACATTGCAGATTGTCAGATGGTACCTCTTCTGCCGTACGTTTTTACAGGCGATTTTTTGTTACTGCTCCTCTAGTTGGTCTGTATAACTAATCAGAGAAGCATTCCTTTTAGTTCTCTCCTTCATCTGGATCAGGGTCATTAGGGTCCTCTTCTGTGTTTTTTGGAGTCTTCAGAGCTGAAGACTGTGCTGAAGTAAGGGATAAGGGGTAAGGAGATACCAGAATGGTTGATGTACAGACATTCTTGGTGGCCTCATTGAACATGTCAAAGAGATATGCTTGTTTCTTTGGTGAAGCTTTTTCCTGGTAAAAACCAAAACTTCGAGTCATGGGACTGCTATCCTCAAGTGCCGGGTTATCAGGATTTCTCACTTATAAGACATCAGATTAATGGAACTTTGCTGAATATAATTGGAGAAAAGCAACAAGAAACCAATATTTCACTCTTTTAATCATTATGTTCACAACACTGCTGACAGTTGATGGAATAGTAAAATATAATGGGCCATTTAGTGAATTTCTGGTTGATAGAGTTTTCCAGATCATCTGGTACCAAATATTACAGCTTTTACTGTAATCGCTGTCTGATATTTAGAGTAGCTAATGGTGGTACTGACCACTGATGTTTGCAAGAGTTAGGAACAAATTTTTCGTTAAGCAGACGAGCAGTAAGTACATAAGCTTAATTATTGGAAGGGTGTAATTTCAAGAAGATAAACAACATGAAAGGTTAAATGTGAAATATGTTTGTGGCTGCATAAAAGTTGAGTGACAATGTGGACATCACTAGGGCTAGTTAAGGTATTGCTGACAGTACATAAGCTTTAGCCAAAGTGAGTTAGTGTTGTGACTTAAAGCATCATAAATTGTGGTAAACTGTGGTATGCTGAAGGGTGCTTGAACATCTTAGGTCAGAGAAAATTGGCTAAATTTTAATGATTACAGAATCCAAGTTAATATTAAGGTAAAGTTATTCTGTGCATGCCTTAGGCCCTGCTGGGAACTCTGCTGCAATTTCTGCAGTTGTCCAGTGTGTAGTCTTAATCACTATACTGACCATGCTGTCTGAGTTCTGGAATCCAAGTTAATTACTGGAGGTAGTCTGAATAATGTAAAGTATTACCTGAATGTAGATAGGAGGAAAGCATTAAAATGTATCTTAAAAAAAATAAGGTGTAGACTGGATTAATTCGGCATAGGAAAGGATCTGGTGGTAGGTGTCTGGCTGCATAGTGGTAAAACTTTGGTTGTTATTAAAGTAGGGAATTTCTTGACTGAATGGCTGTAAGCTTCTCAAGGAGAACTGTGCTGCTTGCAGTTAGCTTGATTGTGTGAAGGGTGCCCAGAAGATTAAGGAACACAGACCTTTAGATTTTTATTTTCAGAGTTATTCACAGACTGGTGTATGCATGGTACTCTGTATATACAGGCAGCATGAGAGTTTATTTATAACTAAAAATGTAAACAGAATAACATTTTTCTCGAACCACATGACCATTCCATGTTAACAAAGTTCAATATGTGTTCCTCTGACAGTTTCACAGATATTCGTAACACACAACAAGGCAAGCAAGAGGAGCGTTTGCCCATGTTTGGGTTTGTGTTCCCATCGTGGTTCCAGCGTTCTTATCCTGATATTATTGCTAACATGGGACGCAACAGTCAGCGTCTCACTACGCCATTTGACATAAACCCTACACTCAAAAATGTACTGCATTACCAAGGTTCAGGGAAGGGGAATATTGAGGACAGAGCTATCAGCCTTTTCAAACAGGTACTTGCATTATTCCTGACAACAGAAAGTTACTTAAACACAAATTATAACTCTCAGTTATTTCAAGCATTTATTTACAGTAGCATGTTACTCATAATTTCTTTTTAAGGTAGAGTAAAAGAGAGTTTATATAGATGTGTATATCTTAAACTATGTGATTATCAGAGTTTTAATTTCCATAGACAGTTTTATCAAGTTGCACTACCATATGTCTGCTTTTCCCTGGACATGTCCTCGTTTCCCAACCCACAAAACTTTTATCCAGTTGGATTTTTCAAGTTTGTAGAAATGTGAATTTTTTTTACTGTTGTTTCTTAAAACTTTTGCATGTTTTAATGGAATTGAAAATGCAAAAAAAAAAGTGTGTGTGTGTGTGTGTGTGTGTGTGTGTATGTGTTTGTATAGTTCTACTGTCTTTTTTTTTTTAAAAAATACATAATAAGAGTATCATATTAGCACTGTATGAGTCAAAAAGAAGAGTGAGTTCAGCAGTTGGGCTTCTGAATGTCTCTGAAAATTTTGGCACCAAAATTCTGAACAACTTGAACTCAATATGAAAAAACGTGCTTCAAGAATACCTGTATTGCATACTCATGAAATCTGAAGGACTCTTAGCAGTGAAACATTGATAGGGACTTTTATTTGTTAAAATTGTGATTATTTATATATCTTTTTCTACCCATTTTTCACTGATCTGGCCTCTTTTTATGTTCGATAAATGAGATGGATATGCGGTAACCCTATATAAAAGAACATGAAGTTGATTGTAATAAACCATTGAAAGAAATCTCATTATGCTGCATACCCAATGTATGACAATACTGGTGTCTTTGAGGTTGGTATACTACAGCTTTCACCCAACATACTAACCTTAAACCACACACTGTCACATACCAATGCAAAATCATTCTTATAACAGTGGATGCATCTGTGCATGTGATAAGATTGTATTGTGGTTTAAAATAACACCAAATATAGCACTGAATGAAGAGTATTTATATATGCCATGTTTTAAAAGTGTGAATCACAATGGAAATATTGAAGAAAATTACATAGAAAATTTCTGAAAGTTTAGTGCTTTCCCTAGCAACACATTTGCAGAACAATGGGCAATGTTTCATATAACAGGAACACTGTTATACAAAATAAAACAACATACATGTAGTAACTGAAGAAAAACTTTATGATATCTGTGCTCATTTAGAAGCAAGCTTGAAAAAATCATTGCATTTCATGGTTCTTTGATGTGAAATGTCAAGAAGTACAATCTACATTGCAACGGAACTGTTTAAGTTGTGACCTTACAAAATTATAATTGCACATAGGTACCTGTCTGCAGGCTGTGTAGCAAGAATTGATACTGTCATTGGTTTCAGGAATCTGTGTATAGTGGTTTTATTGACCCAGCACCTATGTTCTATTCTGATAAAGCATGGTATACATTAAGCAGATATGGAAACAGTAAAAAAAAAAAATATATATATATATATTGTATTTTATTTAATAGTGCTTTTCATTTTGAACTTATATATTGCCAGTGTGTGTTGAGTTTAGTTTAATGAGGAAGTATTGGTGGAATGACATTGGTAAGGAAAAACTGAAGTACTTGGAGAAAAACCTGTCCTGCTGCTGCTTTGTCCACCACAAGTTCCATGTGTTCTGGCCTGGAATCAAACCCAGGTCTCTGTGGTGAGAGGCTGGTGGCTAACTACTTGAGGGCCATGACAAAGCCTTTCACAGATACACATTTTTACAGCATTCAGCCAGGTTTGCATGCTTCTATTCATAATGTTTCCTTGTTATAACATTGGTAACATTTTACTTACCTGCTGCCTAAAACATTCTTTGTTGCTGTGCAATGTAAATACTTTTTCAGGTCCCAATGGAGAGGACGTGTGCAGATGCATATGTTGAGCCACATTGGTGTGCATGCCTTGACTGGCAGGAAATCAATCTGCATGACACACTGGTGGTCAGAGCTGCAGACACATTTTTAGACTTCATAAACAAGTAAATATATTACGAATATAAGTACGTCTCATTTTACGTGATTTATTTTTGTTAGAATTTTGCTTTAATGTAACTTGAAAATATACACCATGTTCCAGATTTACATGATTATTTTCAGATTAACATGATTTAGCATAGACAATCTGTGGCCACCCTTATCTTCTGCAGGAGGCTAGCAGAAAGTGATGTCACTGTAATGCCATCAGTCGTGTGTATGCATTGGTTATTTTGGTGATATAACATGCAGCTCATGCAGTTTCCTCTTCACAAGCATTGGCTTTTCTTACCAGCGTAAGGGATAAACAAAAATCTACACCGCCTAGTGCAATCCAAGTGAAAAATTTGCAAAAGATGATTGATATTGAAGAGAAATTAGACACAATAAGCCAACTTGGAAAAGGTAAACGAATTGTTGACACATGACATAAAGTTAGATGCACTCATATTAGCATATGTAGAATATGTGATAATGTTGATAGCATTAAAGGAAGTGCTGAGAGTTTAGATAACGTTAAATGGCAATGTTCTGAAGCAGGGAGTGTCTGTGTGCAGCAAGACTACCACAGTCCTAGCAGAAATGAACCGTACCAAAAATTTTAAATGCGAGTCTCTTACATTTTTATTGCACTAGAAATAAATAAATATACTGTATAGAAATGTATGTATACTGTAGAGAAATGTACATATACTGTATATGCAGTACATATATACCCTCTGCAGGTCTGTATGCCCACTAGTAGTATAGCCATACACTATGTAGGATGAGGTTGTTTATCCCCAAAACCCCAGGAAGTACACTGTTTTGAGTGGGAATTTTGAGATAGATATGTGTGACTCTTTCAGGAATGTAACCCTGGTGTAAAAGGAGACTTGCCTGTTTATAAGCATGGTAAATTTTTAATCACCGTACTTGTATTATCAATATTTATATGTATAACTTTGACTGTTATTATCATAATTATTTTTTAAATTTGTTTTATTGTCGCCTATTAGTTATTCGATAGTGGTCTTCGGGTAAGTCTAGGTGTCAAAGAGATCAGAGCAACTTATCCCAGCACTTTACGAATGATGTGTGCAGTGCTCATTAGTGTGATCTTCAGTAGTTCTATTGCCCTTGGGTGGCCTGGGAGCAACTGAAGGTTCTGATTCCTTTTTAGTTGTTCCTAATACTCCAATTATAACTGGCCCAATTTTTTGTCTTCGTGTTCAACATCTTGCTGACCTCGATCTTCAGGTCTTTGTACTTGCTAATTTTTTCAGTTCCTATGTGTTAACATGTGAATCAAATGGTACTGCTATATCGATCAGTATGTAAGTCTTTTGTTTTTTCTCAGATTGGTTTGCTAGTATTGTTTGGTCTGTTATAACAGATACATCCCACATAATAGTAGTACTGTGGATATTTATACCCGTTTCAGGTATATGTTCGTAGTACTTGTTAGTAACTTGTAGCCCCATATGTTGACATATCGTCCAGTAGATGTAACCAAACACATCATTGTATTTACTAGTGTGTTCAGATGGTGTCAGTGTTCTGCATTTACTGCCAGTTGGTTGCTTCATGATGTTCCTGTAATGAGAGCACATGTTGAGTGCTTGATTTAGATATTTGTGATACCGTGCATCATTAGAAAAACGATGTAAGCAACCAACAAGATGCAACAAATTCCGTTTAGTGATTCTTTTAAATCAGCTCTACATGTTTTGGGTGAAAAACTCGCCCATCCTCAGGAGCACTTTTTGACTGTATATACAGCTTTTTGTATGATGCACCAATATTGCTGCCAACCGGTGACAAGATTGTCACCGGTCAGCAGCAATATTGGTGCATTGTACGAAAAGCTGTATATACAGTCAAAAAGTGCTCCTGAGAATGGGCGAGTTTTTCGCCTGAAACATGTACGGCTGATTTAAAAAGATCAGTAAACAGAATTTGTTGCATCTTGTTGGTTGCTTACATTGTTGCGTGCTTTATCTTTGGCTGCTGTTATTAAACTTCCCATTTCTGCCTGTAGGCTGGAGCTATAAAAACACACCAGGAATTTTTCTTTATTTACTGATGGTTTTTCAAGGTCCTGGTAGAATTGTCGTTGCATTCACTTGCTTTGGAGTTTTTCTTTCTTTTTTATTTCATTGCTGGACAAAAGTTGATTCTTCATATTTTGTGCAGTAGTTTCTTGTTTCTTGTATTTTTGTTTTATTAGATTAACTTCTTTTTGTAGAGAGTATGTGCCTTTCCCAGCATCATATGCTTGTACTAATCTAGTGAGGCCATATTGACCTTGCTGTATTTACCTAGCTGACACCAACAACAGCCACATTATGTGCGGACTCAAGTTTGACTAATCCATGTCCACCATTTTGTCCTTTGATGTAGGGTCTATTAATGTCTGCCTTTGGGTGGTGGATTCCTTCATTAGTTTGAAGATTTCTTGTTTTTTGATCTATCTTCTCAGTTTCTTTTCTTAACTAGTTGACTATACCAGAGCTGTAAACTAGGATTTTTACAGCTAAGGTGTTGATAGCAGTGATCTTGTTCTTCAAGTTGAGTTGTGTCTTGAGTATTTGCTGTACCTGATGGTGATTATTATTATTATTATTATTATTATTATTATTATTAATTAATAGTAGTAGTAGTAGTAGTAGTTGTTGTTTTATTGTTACCACCACCACTTCTTCCTTTCTTTTTTCCTTCTTCTTCCCCTCTTCCACCTCCACTTTCTTCGTTTTGTTTACTTTTTGCCTACATATTGAATGTGATGGAACTGTAGCATTTTACATTATTTCTTAAAACAGACCTATTTTCATAATGTTCTTTGTTTTGCCCTGCAGGTGTTCATGTAACTGTTGATTTTATATGTACTGAACATCCATTAAAAAAATTCAAGAATTGCAGTTACTGGATTTTGTGTAGTTATTTTTATTTATTTTGTCATTGTTCCCTCTTTGACATTGGAAGTAGGAATGAAAATTTTGGAACTGTAGTTTATGGGGGGATGTTATGAATTATTTACAAATCCATTTATATAATGCTGTCAGTTTCTCCAAGTTTTTAGCCTGGTTGTTAGGCAATCTGCTGTTATAGTGCAGATGGAATTGCATGTCTTCCATTATTTTGTGCTATGTAAATACCTAGTAGACATCTTCTTATAATAAAACCAACAAGAAGCACTAATTTCTCAAATTTATTTTTGGAATAGGACTCTACATATTTTGGACAGTATCTCTGTCCATCATCAGGAGTCTAGCACTGTACACACAGCAATAGGTATAAGTCATACAGGTTATGCTGACTGCTTGCTAGAGGGATCAGGATGGCACTGAGTTCCATCCTGATCCTGCTAGCAAGCAGTCATTATAACCGTATGACCTGTACCTATTGCTGTGTGCACAGTGCTAGACTCCTGATGATGGACAGAGATACTGTCCAAAATATGTAGAGCCCTATTCCAAAAAGATTGAGAAATTTGTGCTTCTCGTTGGTTTTATTATAAGAATATATCTTAATGCATGGTCCTCAGAATGTCAAAAAACCTAGTAGAAGTGTTTGTTCTTTGCACAGGATGTGATTGTTTGTTCGTGTCAGTATCACAGTGTAAAGTAATGAAACAGTTTGATAAGTATGGCATAGGAATTGCATTAACTAGTATTACCATACAACATTACAGAATATTACCTTATGCGTCAGTATTGTAATCCAGAACACTTAACATTTAGTTAATACATTCGTGTGCTTCTGGGGAAGGCTGGGACAGCATATTTTGTATCATAACTATTGTACAGGCTGGGTGAACTGGGGTTTGAATCCCAGCAGGAACAGGAAATTTTTATGTTCTCAAAAATGTCTAGACCATCTCTAGGGCCCACCCCACCATTTTCTTCAATAGGTACAAGGGTTCTTTCCCTGGGACTAAAGTAGTCAGAGAGTGAAGTCTATCATTTACTTCTGTACCTCTGTCTTGTGCCACAATTATGAATGAGTGTAGCTAGTTCTATATTTCTGATTCTGCCCGGTACACCTAATGTATATAATTGTAGTAAAATGTGTCACAGATATATTATATTTTCATGCCAGGTGCTTGGAATTTTCATGTTTCAGTGTTCACTGCTTGTCTTATGGATGTACTCAGTGCTGTTGAATGAAACATAGTTTCACTTGAAGACTTTTGTCATATTTTTGTTGGAGAATTGGTAACACAGCTGGCATCACTAACTCATTTTGTTAACTGACAGGGAGTCTGGGTGAACTGTATGTGAACATGTTTAACTGGTGACTCTTTACTTATATCTGGAATGTGGTACGATCTATTTTCATAGCAGTGTCCAACACGTACTAATTTGTGCCCATATTCTGTGGGTTTTGTTGTTGTTCTTGACAGGCTGACAGAGTCACACCGTAATGCTTGTGCTGAACTGCAACTGGAACGTATTCAGTGGGCAGCAAAGTTGGTGCCCAATGAAGGACTTCTGAGATTTCGCAAGAACGCCGACATTGATGGATTTGTGGCTGACTTATCAGCACATACAGTAGTGACACAGGAAGTATACCAACTGAAAGTCTCTACAAGGCCGGGTGGTGGCTTGTTTGAAGTTTCAATGAAGTATGATGTCACATCCAGCAGCTTTACTGTCAAAGTAAGACAAGCCACATTTGCAGTAGTCACACTTTTTTTTTCTTTTGTTTGTTGAAAAGCAGTTTGTATTATCTGAAACTGTGATTTCAAATGATAGGGTATGGTGATCTGTTATAGCATTATTATCTTGGGGATGCCAAATCGAAATTTTAGAGACTTTAGCTTGCTTCATTTTGACTTTAAATGTTGAAACTGTCCTGCTTGATATGCTTTGGCAGCAACTGCCATCAATGGTGATAGCAATAGTCTCGTTGGACATTCAGTCTCAGTAAATATGATTAACTATTATCTTATACTTCTACGGCATTATTTCATAAACTGTCTAAACTTATGTTCTTATATAAAATCTAACCTGTATCTATGTTATATATATTGGATTTTGTTAATTTTGTATATATTGTAGTTTTAAATTGAATTTTTATTAATGACTTTAAACTTTTGAAGGCAGACATATATTTAGTCACCGAATTAGATTTTGAATAATATTGTAACGCAGAAGCACATTTAACCTGAGTTATAATATGAATTATTTAGCTAACATGAGTTTTAGTTGAAGTTATAATAGGTCTATTTTTGGCTGTCTGTAGGGATTTAGGTATCTTGAAAAGGCAAATTATCACACTCTGTTTTGATTATTAGTTTAATATTATAAGGTATGCTGATAAATGATTTAAATTTTCTGACATTTGTTTTGTATGTGTACATTTCATATTTACCCTGTTTATTGTTCTTTATTATTTATGTTTATATGATGTACTGTTTCTGTAATTAGCCCTCTGGCTGTTTACTTGGCATTTTAATGAACATGAATTCAATTAAACTGAACTTCTTGTACTTTCTGTAGGATGCTCTACTAACAGAATTGATAAGGTAGTATTTTTCATGAGAAGCTGGTAGTCAACTGGTCAATGAATTCTGTATCCTTCATGGAACTCAGAGGATTGTTGCTTGTGTTCACAAGAACATGCCACTGGATCCTATCCTGTTCCAGTTGAATCCATTCTACATCTTTTTTTTTTTTTAAGGTATAATTAATATCTTCCCACCTGTGCTAAGTTCTCACCTGTGGTCTCTCCTCTTTGGGGTTTCTTACTGTGCATTGCTCATTGTCTCATGCATGCTACATGTCCTGTTTCTTCCTGATGTTAATTTAGTTTCTTTCAGATTTTAACTGACTGTTTAAAAGTACTGTCAAAGCTTTACATCCAGATGTGTGATCTGAGTCTCACAGACTGACTGTGCAACATGTCACACTCAGTATGACTGGTGCACTTGAATACATGTGGTGACCACAAAGTACAGCACTGCTAGAAGTTCTGTTTCAGAACACAGTGACTGAGCTTTGTGTGTTTATTGATTTGTGTAATCTAGTGTAGGGATTCAAAATACATCACTTTATTATTGGTTGCTAGTGGGTCAGTTCCATAATTAATCCTTTGAAGTCAAAAATTAAAATTCAGTTCTTTTCACAGAGAACACCCTGTGTTTCCATTGGAAAGGCCAGTTGATTAAAGCTGTACAAGGAAAGACTTGTTGTATATTGTGAGAGTCATAGGGAGCACATGCACTGTGTGGGAAAAAAGCAGAATTTTTTTGTTAAAAGTTCAAGCTTTCAATAACTGTACTAAACACTAGGATTTAAAGGGTTAAGCTTGATGAAATTCATGATGTTTTAATTTGCAGATCTCGGATGTGAGCCGGATCAACCGTTATGGATCAGCTGCACATTGTATAGCACACACACAGCATCACTTACTTCCTTACTGCTTTTGCAAAGCACCTCCACCTGAGCCACCAAAAGAGTAGGAATACCTGTAACATGTGATAAAAAATGGGTAATTACTCAATATGTTAGTGGGAGTTAAGGAATGATGAACTAGATGAGGTTATTACAAGTGATCACAATTAACTGTGATAATGGACAGCATGAAGTAACCTAATTCATGTTGTTTGAGTATGGCTAATTTTGTGTAAAGGCATCTGTAAAAGTGTGATAAGGATTTATGAATTTTTTGATTGTGGTTGGATGCATTCCTGTTATGCATTTCATAGTGTCCATAAGGTTGTTGTTCTTTTATTATCTAACTGATAAGTAACATACTAACATTGTAGTTGCAAGATTGTCTGTCTGGTGCTATTGGTGAAGAGAACTCACCTGCTTGTGCAGCATTTGTCATCTCATTATACCTGTTTCTTTGTTAATTTCTCTGCCTGAACTGATGAAAGATTGATTAATTATGTTAGATGAAGTATCTAAAATAATTGTCAATATGTCATATTGCTTTCAGTTGCTTTAATTTAATATTTAGTAGAATAGTGATACTAGCTAACTGGTGGGGGTCATATCTGAGAAGGTGGTATTCACTCAGATGAATTAGAATTATCTGCCTTTTATGGAACCCAAAGGTTCGTTACCATTCTGATGGAACCCCACTGTTGGAACTTATCATAAGACTGATAAATGCAGCCCACCCTTACTTTGTACTTATTTTAGATCTATTTTACATCTACAAGTAGGTCTTTCGAGGAGTTTGTTTCATGTACATGCTGCATGCCCAATCTGTCTCATCTTTGTAGTAATGATAGTTGGTGAACAGTACAAGTTACGCAGTCATGCAGTTTTCTTCATTTTTCTGCTAACACCATAATGTTTAACATTTCTCTAATACATTTTTTGGTTGATATTTACCTGCATGTCAGCCATGCAGCCATGTATTGAAGAAGAAGAAAAAAGTTTAAGTTGGCATTTTTGGTATTAAGTGTACATACATTGTAAATTATCTGTACATATTTTGATTCCTCGAACCTTATAATGTGACAAGTGAAGACTGTATGGGAATTGGATTTCATTTATTCCAATTAAGACAAAGTACTTTGACAGATGAGCAACTTTAGCACTAGAGTATGTCCATGCTTTAAGTTTAACTCTTATTTTTGGCAGTAGATGAGTGGAAGGTGTTTGTTGTTTGAACTGAATTTACTATGCACTATGGCAGTGTGTCATACTGTTTAATGTATGTATACCTGCATCATATATTGAAACTTGTACTTGTAATGGATGTTTTTTCATATATTGGCACCCGACAACAGAATGAGAAAAATTGAAGTGCCTAATATATGACTGTACTGTTTTGGTAGTAATGGTGTACAAAGATGTTTTTTGAACTGTCTCAGATATTTATCCAAAGCTGGATTTTAAAAAAGAAAATGTGTGAGTTACAAATCTCATCTTATATCATTTGACATAACTGTGTGTTAAAAAAATCTAGTCAGTATGACCTTACTTGTAATTAATGAGAAATATTGTTTGTTGTAGTTATTGTTATTAATTTATTGTGGCTGAAGTTGATAATTTGTGGATTACAGCTCTTTTGTTCATGTCTTCTTTACAATGCTCTGAGACACAGGTTTTGTAGATTTCATACTTTCCAAAGTCGCATTGAAATATCATGGAAAATTGCCATTTTCTTTATAATAATTGGACATACTGTTCTTATTTGGCTGTTACACATTATAACCTTCAAGGGATATGTCAAAATGTTGGTCGTGTCTGGTCAGTCCACCTTCCCGGTGAGCCGCCCGGGAACCCTAATTTAAAAATTAGGGATACTAGGCAACGATCCGGGGGCTGGCACTTAACCATAAACATCGACAGTCACACTTGAGCAGTCGGGAACGAGAAAAGAATGGATC
>Ga0123355_10009467_pt1 | contig 14819 bp, 7 predicted proteins | sample TergutEmb28metaG_3_FD_89872 | JGI IMG/M metagenome (GOLD analysis project Ga0123355, IMG submission 89872) | Embiratermes neotenicus P1 segment gut microbial communities from Petit-Saut dam, French Guiana - Emb289 P1 | ecosystem: Host-associated > Arthropoda: Insects > Digestive system > Gut ...
ACAATGGCATCGGCTTTGCGTAGTACATCCAGCTTAGCCTTTGTAACCTCACCCATGATACGGATAGCCAGCCCTGGCCCAGGGAAAGGTTGCCGGTCTACTATGGATGAGGGCAGGCCAAGGAGACGGCCAAGTTCTCGTACCTCTTCTTTATATAGACCGGACAGAGGCTCTACAATCCCCGTAAAATCTAGCACTTCCGGTAGGCCGCCTACGTTGTGGTGACTTTTTACTACAGCGCCGTGCTCGCCGCCAGACTCTATTATATCGGGGTAAATTGTGCCTTGGGCCAAGAAGGGGATTTTGCCTAGTTTCTTTGCTTCTTCTTCGAATACATATATAAACTCCTCGCCAATTAGCTTGCGCTTTTGTTCTGGGTCGGTGATGCCTGCAATCTTGGCTAGGAAGCGCTCTTGGGCATTGACGCGGATAAAGTTTATGGGTTTATTTGCGAATACAGCCTCAATTTGGTTGCCTTCATCTTGGCGCATAAAGCCGTGATCTACAAAGACGCAGGTAAGTTGCCCTGGTATGGCTTTGGAAATCAATGCTGCACATACAGATGAGTCTACCCCGCCAGATTTGGCCAGTAGAACTTTCTCTTTGCCTACAGTCTTGCGGATTTTTTCTTCCCATGTGGATAGGTAGTTTTCTAGTTTGCCCATGATTATCCCTCGCAGTCTATTGTTATTTTGCCTTAGTTGATTTTAGCATAAAACACCCCGACAGCAATCAATTGTCGGTTGAGTTTCTCAAAAATTCAAATGCACTGTGTTTAGTATCTCATCACGCAAGGCAACTAGCGTTTTCCACCGAATGAGACATTAGGTCGTTACTATGGATGGTGGCAGCCTATTACCACATACTGTGCAAAACATCATATCCCTCCTATGTATTCATTGCTCATTTTTGGAAGTATGTCACAGTATTTACGGTTAAGCAAGCTATGGTATACTCCTGTTGCTGGGCGATTACATATTGGTCAAGGAGGAACACGCTATGCCATGTGCATCATGTGGGGACGGCCGTAAATTAGACTTTGGTCTGATTGATTCTGTTTTGTTCGAATACAAAGGCATTGAAGGCAGTCTGATTACAATCCTGCAAAAAGCCCAGGAGATCTACGGCTATCTTCCGGTAGATTTGTTGCAGTATATTTCCTCAGAAACTGGAATCAAGCCTGCCAAGGTTATGGGGGTTGTTTCATTTTATACGCAGTTCCGCAGTAAGCCTGTAGGCAAGCATGTTATTGCCCTCTGTCAGGGCACTGCTTGCCATGTGCTTGGCTCGGCTATGATAGAGAAGGCTATTTCTGATTACTTGGGCATACAAGAAGGGGAGACTACAGCGGATAATATGTTTACCCTGATAAATGTGGCATGTCTGGGCTGCTGTAGCCTTGCCCCGGCCATGATGATAGGCAGCGAGACATATGGCAACCTAACGCCAGAAAGTGCAAGGGGCATTCTCAAGGAAATCTCCTCAAGATAATGCACTCCCAGGGCAGTGAAAGGAATGTGACTTACCGTGAAAATTGTCATAGGCATGGGCAGCTGTGGTATTGCTGCCGGTGCACAAAAGCTTTTGGACTATTTGCAGGCTCAGCTAAATAGCAGAAACATAATGGCTGATGTCGTTGTGGCGGGCTGTATTGGCATGTGCTATCTTGAGCCTATGTTGGATGCCTTTTTTGATAAAGGCGATAAGCAGACCTATGTCAACATGACTACTTCCGCTATTGACGAGGTTATCAAAATGTTGGCAGGTGAGGAAAATAGGGCTGTAGAGTACCTTCTAAAAAGCGATGATGCTATAGTTTTGGAGAGTCAATCGCGAGTGGCTCTGCGATACTGTGGAGTGATTAACCCTGAAGACATTGAGGCTTATATACAGCAAGGCGGCTATGTGTCCGCAAAAAAAGTACTGACAACCATGACCCCGCAGGCAGTTATTGACGAGATAAAAATATCTGGCCTTGCAGGAAGAGGAGGGGCGGGCTTCCCAACGTGGTTTAAGTGGCAGGCCGCCCGTGATGCCGATGCCGGGCCAATGGGCAAAAAATATGTAATCTGCAATGCAGATGAAGGTGACCCTGGTGCTTTTATGGATAGGGCAATCATTGAAGGTGATCCACACGCTCTTATAGAAGGGATGCTGATTGCCGCCTATGCCATTGGCGCGGCGGAAGGCGTGGTTTACGTCCGTGCAGAGTATCCACTGGCCATCAAGCGCTTGGAAATTGCTATCTGTCAAGCCCGCGAAAAGGGATTGCTTGGAGAAAATATTATGGGCTCCGGTTTTTCCCATGATTTGCGAATCAAGGCTGGGGCTGGGGCCTTTGTGTGCGGGGAGGAAACAGCTCTTATTGCGTCCCTGGAAGGTGAACGGGGGATGCCCCGGCTTAAGCCGCCTTTCCCGGCGCAAAAAGGATATAACTCCCAGCCCACCAACATCAATAATGTTGAAACCTTTGCCAACGTGCCATGGATTATAGAACACGGCGGCGCGGCCTTCTCTGCAATGGGCACAGAAGACAGCAAAGGTACAAAAGTGTTTGCCTTAACAGGAAAAATCAATAAAGGCGGCCTTGTGGAGATACCTATGGGGCAGACTATCCGTGATGTAGTGTATGGGGTAGGGGGGGGCGTCAAAAACGACAAGGCCTTTAAAGCGGTGCAGATAGGTGGGCCCGCTGGAGGGTGCATCCCCAAAAGCCATCTTGACACAAAAATCACATACAATGCCCTCGCCGAAATTGGTACGATTATGGGCTCCGGCGGCATGGTTGTTATGGATGAAACCACATGCATGGTGGATATGGCCCGTTTTTTTCTGGATTTCACATGCAAGGAGTCTTGCGGCAAATGCACACACTGCCGTATCGGCACAAAGCGTATGCTGGAAATATTGGAGCGTATAATCCAGGGCATAGGCCAACCGGGAGATATAGAGGAATTGGAACAGTTAGGGGCCTTGATAAAAGAAGGAGCGTTGTGCAATCTTGGGAATGCCGCGCCAAACCCTGTGCTTACAACGATAAAATACTTTCGCGATGAATATGAAGCCCATGTTAATCATAAAAAATGCCCGGCAAAACAGTGCCAGGCATTGATTAGGTATAGTATCAACGATAAATGTATTGGCTGCACCCTTTGCAAGCGCAAGTGCCCAACCGGTGCAATTGCTGGCGAAGCGAAAGAGAAGCATGTCGTTGACAGCGCTCTCTGTGTCAAGTGTGGTGAGTGCGCGAAGCTGTGCAGGTTTAATGCCATTGATGTTGGATAACCCGCTTTTGATGATAATGGTAAAAGCGATACAGTCACACAAGCTGCATCAGTATCGCTTCAATTGGTGTAAACTGTCGCGGCAACTTGATATCGCCAAAATTGAATACAGCTTCTAAAACCTGAGACATAATGCACTTCACGCTAAAATAGTGACGGGAACCCCAAATAGGCGGATTGGAGATAGTATGAACAACATAAAACTAACCATAAACGGGCAATCAGCAGTTGGCCAACAAGGTCAAACCATTCTTGACATTGTTCAAGCTGCGGGCATTCACGTCCCAACACTGTGCACTGATAAGCGAGTTGACCCTGTAGGGGCGTGCGGTGTTTGTGTGGTGGAGGTAGAAAAATCTCCGCGGCTGCTGCGGGCTTGCTGCACCATGGCAGCCGATGGCATGGTTATCGAAACAGAATCCCCCCGCGTTCGCAAAACCAGAGATTCTGCTTTAGCTTTAATGTTGTCAGATCATGCCGGAGACTGCCGTCCGCCGTGCTCCCAGGCCTGCCCGGCAAATACAGATTGCCAAGGTTATATCGGGTTGATGGCAAACGGCGCATATCGTGAGGCATTGTCTTTGATACAGGAGAAACTGCCACTGCCGGGATGTATAGGGCGCGTGTGCCCTGCGCCTTGTGAGCAAGCCTGCCGCCGTGAAATGGCCGATGAGCCAATAAGTATAGCCCATCTTAAGACCTTTATTGCCGATACCGCAAAGCAAATGAGTGCCAGCCAACTACCCATGCATAATACAGGCGCAGACAATCAAATACCCATTTATCCGTCATTCACGGCAGATACCGGCAATCATGTGCCTGCTTATCCGGCACTCACACTGAAACCAGCATCCGGCAAGCATGTAGCAATCGTAGGCGGCGGCCCCGGTGGGTTAACAGCCGCATATTTCCTGCGCCTAAAGGGCCACAAAGTCACAATTTACGATGCAATGCCCCAGATGGGTGGTATGCTGCGCTATGGCATACCTGCATATCGGCTGCCCCGACAGGTACTAGACGATGAGATTTCTCAAATAAAATCTCTTGGCGTAGACATGGAAAACAACGTAAAAATCGGTAAAGATATGACCTTTGACCAGCTTCGCCAAAGCCACGATGCGGTGCTTCTTGCGATAGGTGCATGGTTAAGCGCACCAATGAGATGCCCAGGCGATGATGTCGAGGGCGTAGTTGGTGGTATCGACTTCCTGCGAGAAGTGTCCATGGGCAAGATAACGTCTTTGGCCGGTAAACATGTGGCTGTGGTTGGAGGCGGCAACACCGCAATGGATGCCTGTCGTACCGCAGTGCGGCTTGGTGCAAGCAGTGTCACAAACATATACCGGCGCACCAAAAATGAGATGCCTGCCCAGGCTATAGAGATAAAGGAAGCGGAAGAGGAAGGGGTTGTATTCAAATTTCTTACAAACCCCATAGAAATACAATCAGAAAACGGCCATGCCTCAATATTACGCCTGCAAAAAATGACCCTGGGAGAGCCGGATGCAAGTGGACGGCGCTCCCCCGTGCCAATCCATGGTGCAGAAGAAACCTTGAGTGTAGACCGAGTACTGATGGCCATCGGGCAAAATGTAAACCCAGCAGGCCTTGATGGTATAGCTCTAACTAAATGGAACACGATTGCTTCAGATGAAAGCAGCTTTGCAACCAATATTCCCGGTGTTTTTGCCGTAGGGGATGCCACAAACAAGGGCGCAAGCATTGCCATTGAAGCAATAGGCGAGGCACAAAAAGCCGCCATTGTTATGGATAAATATCTAAAAACCGGCGAAGTTGTGCCCTATGCAGCCCCATTACTTGTAAAAGACAACAGTATAACAGCCGATGACTTCGCAGACACAACAAAAGCAAAACGCGAGGCAATGCCCCATGTGGCCCCAAATATTCGCCGCCAAAACTTTGAAGCTGTAAACCTAGGTTTTTCTGAGGCACAAGCAAAGGCCGAAGCCCAGCGCTGCCTGGAATGCGGTTGCATAGACTACTTTGAATGCAAGCTGATTAAGTATGCCAATATGTACAATATAACAGCAACATACACAGGCGATAAAACAAAAGCCCCTGTAGACTTGTCTCACAGACATATCGCCAGAAACCCTGAAAAATGTATCCTTTGTGGGCTGTGTGTACGTGTGTGTGACCATACAATGGATGTTGGTGCACTAGGATTTGACGGACGGGGATTTGAAACAGCGGTAAAGCCTGCATTTGATCAGCCACTGCACGAAACAGATTGCATAGGCTGTGGGCAATGTGTGGCTCTTTGTCCCACAGGTGCGTTAGCGGAGCGCTTGCCATTAGCCAAAAATGTGCCATTAGAGGAGACCCTAACCGACAGTGTATGCACCAATTGCGGCAATGGATGCAATATTACTTATACATCTCACGGTGCGTTGCTGCTTAGGGCCCTGCCAAGGATGAGCGATGATAAAACCAGCGATAATCTAAGTCTTCTTTGTAAGAAAGGCCGCTATGAACAACTGGATATCCAACAAGATAGGATTACCAAGCCTCTAGTGCGCAAAAATGGCAAACTGATAGGGGTTTCATTGGAAGAAGCCATTGGGGTTATCATGCATCAGCTTGGCACTAGCCAGGCAAGTGATTGCAAGCAGCAGGCCGAAGCTTTTAACAAGAATGACATTGCCGTAGCCATAAGTGGCAACCTCACAAATGAGGTAATAGATATCATCATGTCCTATTCAAAAAACATCCTAAACACGAAAAATATTTATGGTCTGGTTGTTACAGATCCTCCACAGACCACGCTGCTAGCCACCATCAACACCGTTGATGCCCTCCACAGCAATCCTACAGCATCACATCCAACCAGCATAGCTGATGCTCCAATACTTCCTATAATCCCGGGTATCGCCAATCGGATATCCGGCAATGTCCGTGGGCTAGAAAACGCCGGTATAATCATGAATATTGACAATCTCGAAGCAGCGCTCAACAGCGGTGATATAAGCGTATTGTTCATTTTTGGCGACCATACCCTTATGGGCATAGAAGCATGGCGCAAAAAGCTCCCATTCCTAGCGGTAGCTGCCACCCATAACACAACCATGGTATCCATGGCCGACGTTGTGCTGCCATTTTTAGCCCCATTCGAGGTTTCTGGTACAATTACAGATATAAATGGTCAGCTTCGCCAGCTAAGTGCCGCTGTGCCTCCCGCCAACAACGAGTTCTATGAGTACATGAGAAATTCGCAAGCTTAAGGTCAACAAACTTAGAACCTACAAGCAGGAAGCTAAAACCTACAAACAAAAAAGCCTTTAAATTTACAAGCAAGAAGCCAAAATCTATAAAGCATAAAGAAGGGAGAACACAATGAAACATCTAATGGGTAATTATTTCGACAGCATAATGGAATGGGTAGAAAGTGCCGCATATCCGCTGTCATATCTGTCTGATGATTTTAGTGATGTGGAAGCCTGGCAGCAAAAAGGGCGGGAAGAGGTAAGCAAGTTATTGAGGTATTCACCTCCAAGCTTACCTTTCGATACTCAGGTGCACAAAACCTACGAAAAGGACGGTCTGGAATACCAACATATCAGCTATGCCCAGTCCATTGGCCCACGTGCCGAGGGTATTCTTATGCGCCCGGTAAACAGCACCGGCAAGCTACCTGCAATACTGGCACTGCACGACCATGGCGCATTCAAGTACTATGGCAAGGAAAAAATCACGGCCCTTGACGTAGAGTATCCTTTGCTTAAAGAGTTCAAAGATGATTACTACGGCGGCCGCTCCTGGGCAACAGAAATTGCCAAGCGCGGGTATGTTGTGTTTGTGCCGGATATGCTCCTGTGGGGTTCCCGCAAGATGAATGTAGAGGATGTAATAGAAAATTATGTGGAAGATGTAGTAAAGCATCCTACAGATACACCAGAGCATATTAACGCATACAACATCTTCGCGGGGCAACATGAAACCCATATTGCCAAGACGCTGTTCAAAATAGGCATAACATGGCCTGGGGTCATGGTATATGAGGACATGAGGGCCTTGGATTTCCTTCTGTCCCAGCCGGATGTTGACCCTGCCAATGTGGGCTGCGGCGGGCTATCTTGCGGTGGACTGCGCACTGTATACCTTGCCGCTATGGATCCACGCATCAAATGCAGTGTAGTAGCAGGCTTTATGTCCACCACCAGCGAACTTGCAGGATATAAAATCGGCACACATACATGGATGCTGTATACCCCGGGGCTTACAAATCTTCTGGATTTCCCGGATTTATACTCCTTACATGGCGCAAAGCCTACGATGGTGCTATTCGATGCGGATGATGACCTCTTTACAACTAAGGGCCAAGAGGACTCTAACGAGCGCCTGACCCAGATTTATACAAAAATGGGGGTTCCCCATTTGTATCGCGGACACTTCTTCCCAGGGCCCCATAAATTTGATGTGCCTATGCAGGAGGTTGCATTTGCGTTTTATGATGAGTTTATGAAATAAAACCGATAATATCTATAGCAGGTTTCCTGCAACATGAAAAGTGTATCGCATTTGCCGGAAATATGGGAACAACTTGTTTTGAAAGTATGAAAGGAGAATCTTGCCATGAAACACATGATTTGGGGTTTACTTGTGGCAGGTTTATTTTTAGTAGCTTGCAACAATATAATGGAGAAGCGAGCAAATGATCCCCTCGAGTCATACTACGCAAACGAGCAGGATGTGGTTGTGTCAGAACCGTACGAGGCCATACAAATAAAGCAAGATGTTATAGATAATAAGCCAAAGGATACTGATATTTATGAAAATGCAACTGGAGAGAACGGGAGTATCGGGATTGAGCCCGAGCCCGATGTTGGCGTAGAAAATGAGCCGGATTATTTCATTGGTGAAAATACAACTTCTCTGTATTTTTATTCGTTGCGAGATGAAGAGGAGTTTTATAGAAACTCATTTTTTCCAAGAGTTGAAAGAAGCGATGAGTTGCCAAGCAGATACGATAGATGGGATCATATTGCCCAAACATTTTTAGATATGCTAATAAAAAATGAATATAGAGCCATTGCATGGATAATGTCTACGTCCGATGGGTGGTGGGGCGACCCATTTGCGTTTATAGAAGATGTTGTATTTACTTCAGGTGAAATTATATCCGATGCGATGTTTTCTTTTGATGGATATTGGTATCATGGCAAAACATATCAAATTTTAATAAATATAGAAGAAAGCGAAAGCCCTCTTTTCCCCACAGGAGAAAATATATGGGAACTTGTAATTGGTGATGGTGGCTTTGAAACCATACAGCGATTTGAACTTCTATCCGCGTCGACAAGATATGAATTTAACCTTTGGAGTACTAGAGGTGCAGGCGTTTTGATTTCAGAAGGAGCCTCTATGGTAGCTCTTTCAATTAGCTTGATTGGGCTACATGGGCTAACAAATGAAGATGGCCGCTTGCTAACTGTTGACAGTGTTCATCGTTTTTCACATTCGAGCTTACCAATTCCCTGGGAAACTGTTGGCGATGGGGGGGGATGGACTTACAAAGCTTGCGCTGATGAATTTATGCGCATTGCAGAGCGTTATTTAGGCATCAAGGATTTTGATTTTCTTTATAACAGGCAGGAATGGGATAACAGTTATGATGAAGAAAGCAACACAGTTGTAATAAGTTTTGACCAAACCTTTGTGGTTTGGGAATACGCCAGTCTTCTATCCTCCGAATTTAACGAAGAAGACAATACTCATCGCATTGTTATCAGTTTTTATGCAGATACAGCCCGTTGGATACCTGCCTTTACAGATGAATTTATTTACAATATCCACGATGACGGTTCATTTACATTATTGTCATTGCGCAGGATATATGACTCTGGGTTCCCGGCTCTGAGTGGTTCAAATTAATAATTTTCTTTACGTAACGCAAGGGAACGATATAAATGCATGCAGGTCGAGAAAAAACCCGAAATCAAGCCTTCCGAGGCTTTTGATAATTGTATCAAATCCAATGTGAACACGGGCATTTGTGCGCTGAAATTGATACAATCTGATTCAGAATCTACAACAGCTTCTTTGACATATAATAGCGATTGTGACCCTCGGGACAATCTTCTAAAACACCAAACACTTCATATCCAAGCTTTTCATATAGTTCTTTTGCTTGAAAGTCAAAGGTGTCTAAATGAGAAATTCGACACCCCATTTTTCTTGCTTCACTCTCTACATAGTTGACTAAAGCTTTTGCATAGCCTTTATTTCTATGCTCATCTTTAACCCATAAAACATCAATACACAAGATGTTCCAGCAGTAGATTTCTGACAAAATACCCCCGATAACTTCATCATCATCTTTTATGCATTTATTAATATATAGAGTCAACGGTTTCTGTGTAAACGGCACTTTTGAATTGTTGAAACGAACTAAGCAAGAACTAATGTAGTCTTTTTCTTCTTTTGTTGTATCATAAATTTTAATTGTATCCATGTTATTTATTCCCCTCTTTCATGCTTATAAGCCTCCCGTACTTTTACGTTTATGCCCAACCATAACTGCAGCACCGCTAAACCCTAAGAATACAACCACCGCACCGCTCAAAACAAATGTCCTAGCGCCACGCCCACCGGTAAATGGAAGTGCGAGGTTGGCCCAGTTGATAATCAAATATGTCTCGGGGGCGGTACATGGGGTGATAGCAGGTACAGATTCACCTATCCGTGTGATGTATAGGGTTGGGTGGGCAGGCTTTACTGCCGTGTCAACAGTAATCCGCCACTGCCCAATAGGTAGCTGAAACCCTACAGGCGGGATAGTTTCAAGTAGTTGATAATGCCTTCCCGGCCTCATGCGAAATACCATTGCATCGGTTGTGCAGCTTTCCTGGATTCTAACCTCAGTCCATTGGCTTACGCCAGAGCCAATCATGTCAGATGTGACCAATCCTGGTGGTGGTGTGGTGGTTCCGTTAAACACAAACAACCTAAACTCCGCGTTGGGCAATTCGTTTCCATTTTGGTCAACTTTCCAGAAGTCAAACTCATATGGGGTATTGCGCACAAACTGCCTGCGGCCTTGTAGTGGGCCGCTTGCAACCGTTGTGTTTTGGAATGCCGGATTATGATTTTCTGCTGTAAAGCTAGGCCATGCACCTAAATTAGGACTTATAGAAACCAGCCAATAGCCCGGTGGCGTGCGATATCCAGGGGCTGCCTGTATCTCGCGCAATCTGAAAAGAGCGGGCAGTGAGCCGTTTCATCGCAGATATTCATTAAATTCGTTGTTGGTTCGTATGCTGCTGTCTATAAAAACTCTGCCATTGGCATCGCTTTCTACATACTCCAGTGGTTCCAGAGGATATGCTTGCAGCCACTGGAATCCTGTGCCTGGTACATACTCCCGACGCTCCAGCACAAATCGCGCGCCAGGCAGCGGGTTATGTCCAAAGGGATGGTCTGCATTAATTGTCCCGCCTACCTTAAAGAACTCCAAGCGCAGCCCCCATACTGCTACAAAATAATAACTGGGCCCGGCTGCCACCAGGTCGCCTACTTGCTGCGGTGTCCATAGTGCAGGCAGTGGGTCATTTGCGTCGGCAATAGTACCGTCTGGGTTGAGATAGTCACCTGCAGCATTGACCCGACGCCAACCAGCAAAGTATATGCCTGGGTCATTGAGCCATGTAGGATCTAAGGCTCCAATTGCAGCCGGTACGCGCTGGTTTTCCGGGTTTGTATTTAGATACAATCCTTCAGGTACTTGGCGGACAATATTCGCGTTTGTTGTCAGCCCACCAAGACGCCCACGGGGATGGCCAGGTAAAAATGTGAATGTAGAAATCCACTGACCAAAAAGGTCAAGTTGTTGCATAACTTCACGTGGCCCACTGGGATGATATATGCGTCTGCCGTTTGGCTCACTTGAGTCAAGGGCAAACCAATATCCGCTAAACGCACTGTTCGGCCAGCCGGGACGGGTAGGGTTATCATGGTGTGGGTTAATGGGCAGCCCAATATAGTGCTCCCGCCTAAAAGCGGAACCAAGAGGGCAGTAGGAGGCGATGTTCCCGCCACTGGCAAGGCTTCCTGGACCGGATGGATGGAAGTAAACCGGGGCACTCCACACAGCGTAGTACCGTCTTGCCATCAGGATTGTATCAGTGTTCAAAGACGCAGGCCTTGGCAGTGGGGCACGAGGCAGCCTATAAACGGGATACCAGTTTACAAAAGTGCGGCCTTCCCATGTAGGATTGCCGGGGTGGGGGGCCGGTAGCGACTGGCCTATAGTAACCTCCCGGCGCAAATCGCCGACAGGACCCATGTTAACTTCGTCTTCGCCCAGACCCGGGTCAAAGATTATATAGGGCCCCCATATTGCGTACACGGTAGTGTTGCCATTTATGGGGGTGGTTGCTGTAACCCATGACCGCTCAGGAGAACATATTCCGTTAGAGTTCATATGCCAACCAATAAGAGCCATTCCTTCATTGTTTGGCAGTGTAAACAGCTGTGTCCAGTCTCCGCCAAGAGAATCTGTTGCCCTTGGAGGTATTTGCTGGGTAGGGTCTCTTGGCCATCCCCCTCTTGTACCTGCAACACCTGCCGTGCCTTGCCATGAGCTCCATCCATCGCCCCACATATCCTGCACTTGCATCAAGTGCATATGGCGAAGGCTTTGGTCTGCGGCCATCTCTACAGAGTGCCCGGCAGGAAGGTCTACATGCCTTGTGAAAGTTGGCACGCCTTGGGCAAAAGAAAGGTGATTGGAGTTAAATGTAAGTCGGTTGCCCCATTGTAAGTATATGCGAATGTAGTCATTGCCATTTGGGTTGGGTTGGAGGTTGTTTGCCTCAAATTGGTTGAAAAACGCGTTGTTAAACCGTGTTGTATTGATAATTTGCGTTCCGTAGCCAACCCGGGCCAGCGGGTCAGTGTTATACGCATTGGTAAGCCCGATTTGCGTAAAGCCTGTGCGGGAAAACATTGTGCGCCAGGCAAGTGCTGGGTTGGTTGCTGAGGTCATTGTATATGTGTTGGCATACCATATGCCGCCATGTGCACCTTGGTAGCTAGACCATCTGCTGTCGTGTGCTATTTCAGTCATGGTAAAGCCGATTGGCATAGGGCGCACTATTTCTGTAAGTGCACCGGGGCCGTCGTTACCGTTACCATTGAGTATTAAGTCAAAAGCCGACGCCCATATGGCATAAAGGTTGAGGGTTCCATTTGGGGCAACTCTAGCCTGTACAGTGTCTAATGGTGTGCTTATATTCCAGATTAATCCATCGTTGTTGAAATGGCTCATACTGCCATCCCATATTGATGTGCCAACCCCGGTTACGTTCCCATTTGCTTGGAATACGGGCAGATATGGGTCTGTAGACCAGCCTACAAAGACATATCCGGTTCGCCTTGGATTGCGCGGTAGCCTAAGATTTACAGCGTGGGCAGAGGCAATTATTGCATTTCCATATCCGTAACGCCTTCGTATCATTTCGCTATATCTGTCGGCGTAGTTGACATTTGCAATCATAAGATTTTGGGTGGTGTATCTAGGTGCTGTCTCTGTTATGTTTGGCAAAGTGATGTTGATGTTATAACCGCTTACCACATTTCGGGTCAAAAAGAAGCGGTTGCTTACATGGCCTTCATATGGACGATGTGTTGGCCAGTATGCAAGGCCATGATTGCCTTCTGTATTTATATTCGCCAAAGGCGCGTTAAGATGATAATTGACATAAACGTCAGGTGTAGGGACATAGCGCCAATGGGCAAAAGCAGTCAGATTGCCGTCTACTTGCGTGTCCCCGGTGATGCGTGTAGCGCCTTGGCTTTCGGGGAAGCTGTTCATCCAATAGTCGTAGCCTGGCATATTATGCGGGATTGTTGGGATTGGTCTGTCCCACCAGCCGTTGAATATGTGGCGTGCCATAGACGGGCCAGACCCGGCTGGAGGAAAAATAGCAGGGGGAATCGGCGGTGCATATGGTGGCATACCAGCAAATAAAGGCTCGTGCGCCGAAAAAGTTTGGCCTTCAAAAGTGCCGGCATTGTAGCGAATCCGCTGCCCGTTTTGGTTTATTGTTCTTTCGGATGGAGGCAGGTTTGGGTCAATATCTCTAAAGTTTATGATATTGCTGGTGTGTGGGCTAAAAACAAAATTGCTTTCTAATGAAAACCCTTGTGGGCCATGGACAGCATTCACACCAAAACCCGGCGGCGTGTTTAGATGAAATGTAACCCTATATACCCACTGGGCATATACCCTCATATCTTGGGTAACGATACCAGTGGGGGGATTTTGCCCATCAACGACAGGCCGTGCAAATCCGGTAGGAAAACCCTGAGGCATAACATTAATAGCAGCCTGGGCAGGGGCTTGGTTAAAAGTATGGTTGTTATTACTGGTGGCGCCGACAGGGGCAAAGCGCCTACCCACAATATTTCCCGGTCCGTTTTGGGCCCAGCCATCCGGTGTTGTCCACCAGCCCTCAAGGGTGTACCTTGGCCGTAGCTGGCCGTTAAGATTGGGTGCGCCGGGTACTGCAATCCATGTATTTGGCATCAGTACGTTTGGCGCTGTTCTTGGCCACTGTGTACCTGCCCCTTGGTCTGTGCCTATCACACCTGCGGCCGTGCCCCGCACAAGGCCGCTGCCGGGATAGTAAGGGGTAGTAAAAGCCGGGTTAAGCCTGGGAATGTGGCCTGCGTTTCCCGGTGGTTCGTTTGGCGTCCATGGACGTACTCTGTTTTGCCTGTACCATTCCTGAGGGATGGTTCTGCCAGGAAGGGCAGCTCCTGTGTGCGTGACATCTTGCATTGTGCCAGTAGGTAGCCCCAGACCGGTTTGCGGGTCGCCGCCAAGGCCGGAATCCATGATGCTTCTTCCATCAAGCACCCAGCGATATAATCGTTGGGGTTGCAAAGCCGTGCCAGCCGCCAAAAACGGGGTATCAGTCACCCAACTGGGGCTGTAATTCATATCAAACATAACAAGATGTGTATGCAGCCGCCACCTTGCTGCAATTTCCATAGCACTTGTGATTACGCTATAGCGATTCATAGCCACTGCCGGTGACGGAGCCGGAATTGTTATTACCTCATTGGGGATACGATAATTGTACCAGCCCCAGAATTGGAAGCCGGGCCGTGACGGATTATTTGGAAAAGTAACCGGAAGGCCAAAGGTCTGTGCCTCGTCAAAGTTCCATGTATTGGGAATAAGCCGCATTACATAGGAATCCGGGTTGGTTGGGACATTAGGATTTACGGCAGGAAAGGTATGACTGTTGCCATGAAACGAAACATTAAAGCCCCATACGGCATATACCGTAAGTCCTTCTTCAGGAATATATGTAGTATAAGAAAAAATATCGGCAAAGTTTTGTACATCAGGGTCGCGGCCGTGAGGATCTGTACTCCACCACATAAAGCCCCGCCCACCAAAGCTTGGCGAGTTGGGCATAGCCCCAGATGAGCCTAGATTAGTTGCCCCCACCGCAGTAATGCGATAAGCATGTCCATCGGGGGTTGTGCCGCCATTGGGGTTAAATG
>Ga0123355_10009468_pt1 | contig 14819 bp, 8 predicted proteins | sample TergutEmb28metaG_3_FD_89872 | JGI IMG/M metagenome (GOLD analysis project Ga0123355, IMG submission 89872) | Embiratermes neotenicus P1 segment gut microbial communities from Petit-Saut dam, French Guiana - Emb289 P1 | ecosystem: Host-associated > Arthropoda: Insects > Digestive system > Gut ...
GGAGTGGGTGTAATGGCGTGTGTAGGTGCAGGTGAAATAGTGATAATCGTGGTTTATGTGTGTGTTTGGTACGGAAACAGAAGAGATTCAGGAGATTGTATTGCTGTAATTACGAGGTAAGTGAAACGTTATGTTTTTGTGTACCATATTCACTGAAGTGGATCTCAGCGTTGATAATCGTTTTATACGTTATGAATGAGGTGGTGCATGTCTGCTGGAGAAAGTACTTCGTTGCTTCAGTGTGGCGGACATGCTTGCTGATGGCAGCCATTTTTATAGACTAGGTAAACAGACTATTCTTGCCGATTCTTGAAGAAGCAGTTTCAGAGCCAAAGCCAAGTTGAAGTGAATTGAAACCTACTTAGCTTGTATGAAAGAGTACAGAAACTGTATTAGACTTCATTTTTATGTTTCCTAGTGGTTCAGGTGTACGTATCGTGACTTTGTATAATGTCACTAAGCCCATATAAGGCTGTGTATAGTTCTGAAGTCCATGCGTGATTGTTTGGCTTTCCTTTATTTGTTCACTGAAATTTGCACTGTATATGACAGACCTAGTTTCGTTTACCGGTATACATTCGGAACTAAACCATCATATACTAACATGTCACTTTATTTTTATACTCGTAATTGTAATACTTGTAACTGCTGCGTCTGTTATCTGGAGGTAATTCCTTAACAGTGTGTATAAAAATTCCTATGACATCAAACTGAAATTTAGTGAAGTATTTTCTGGATATCACCAGGTATTACTGCCATGTTATATATATATATATATATATATATACACATATATACACATATATATACACACACACACATACACAAACACACACACACCCACACACACAAAATGTACTTTTTACTGGCTTTGATTTTTAGTCAGACATCTACTTTCTTTGGACTGTCCATTGTCTGTTGTAAATTAAAACAGTATGTTTCGGAGGCTGAATCTGCTTCTGTCCTCAGGTGCTAACCTACTTGATGGACCCATTAGGTAAAAATAGTCTCAGTCACTCATTCCACCAGACATGATTGCACCTGAGAACGGAGGCAGAACCAACCCCAGGAACATAGTATTTTAATTATATAACAGGCGGTGGACCAAGTAAAGATAAAGGAGAATGCTTCGGCATGTCGTTGACCATGGTCAGAGCTGAATTTTTAGGTTTGTTAGCTTCTAATAGGCGATGTACGATTTATTTTGAATGGGGTATGTAGAATAAAAGAAGCAAAATTTAATGGTCACATATTAGCTCGTAGATTTAAGTGATGAATAATAACCAGAAAATAATAAAAAATAAAAAATGCTTACTGTTAGTTGGCAGAAAGTGATGTCGCCACTCAATTGCAGTGCTATTTGCTTGGAGCTCCCTAATTCTCATATTGTAGCAGGAAAATGAAAAGCATTAAGGTATGTTTGTTACGGGTAAATTTGCTGACAAATACCATTATTAGTTAAGCAGTACTGAATTAATTTCCTTAAAGGGACTATTGAACTCTGCGAGATCACGAGGGTGACTTTTTCTAGCATTCGATGAACAAGTTTGCTGTCTGTACTGCAATTGGCCTGGAGTCCTACTGCCGGTAATGTTGTAGGTCAGGGATGACCACTGTGCGGTCTGCGGGTCTCATGCAGCCCCGGAGGAAAATATTTGTGACTTTCTGTCACCTAATAGTTTCAGTAATATAGTCTTAACAAACATGTTTGGTCTACAGAACATAGTATGACAACTTTGCTAACAAAAAATATGTTTACAAACTATGTGATTACTTCTAAGACAGCACTTAGCGTAATTATTGTTTGTAAATAACGGCCTTCTAGTTAATTCAATTTCCCCCCCCCCGCTTGTATATATATATATATATATATATAGGGCCGCATATATATGTATGTTTATATATAGAGAGAGAGAAAGAGAGAGAGAGAGAGAGAGAGAGAGAGAGACGTGCGGGCCTGAGGCCAGTCCGAATGATGTGGCCCTTCTGTGGGTTGAAGTTGGCCAGTCCTGTCGTATTTAATATCTGCGAGTTCTGTCGTCCAACTGTCCCCCTGTAAACCGTCGTCAGATGCTGAGTTCTTGGTTACTATATACTTTGAAGTGTGTGGTGTGTGGCATGTGATTCTGTTTTCTTGGTTTCCTTTGATCCACTATTGTTACTTGTCTCTGTTATTGTCACTCGAGCTTGCTGGTCATTGCACTCAGTACTGCGCCATCTTGTTGCCAAGAAACTTTGGGAATAGTTGATTCAAAAGTTCTTTGAGTCGATAGAGGACTAGTAGGTGTTTGTGTGAGATGCGTTGGTGCTGATGTAGAAGCTGACGGAGGACATATTTTCAGTTTTAATTTTTGATATTAGTTCTAATTTCGTGTACTTCGACCAAGAATTCCGACATAAGCCTTGGAGATGGTCTCTAGATGATTTATGAACCAGGCAGATTTACTTATTCCAAAATTCGGGACTGAAGAACGGGTTCGAAATGAGCGTCATAAATTTAGCTGGTTTCCCAAGTCACGCGAGAGGCGGGTGCATTTGCCATCGATCCGATTTATTCTTTGCGTGGACGAATCTTTACAATGAGAATTTCGAAAATGGTTTTCAACTTTCTTGTGGGGCACGTGTCTTGTGGGACACGTGTCTTTTTAACGTTCAGAAAATTTGGCATATGGCTCAGGGCAAAATTTGAAGTGAACCGGACGGTATAGAATATCTTTATTTTTCATTCTGTTGTTCGTAGTATTGATAAGGACAGTAGTATTCAGGCTGCCACAGATATTTAATTTATTAACACTGTTGATATGGCTGCATGTTTCGGCTAATTCAGCGTCATCCTGAGGTCATAAGTAATTAAAAAGTATTATGCAACACATATAATAAAATATAATAAAATCTTTATTTTTTCTGGCAACGAGATTTTATTTTACATTTTGTACAGTACTTCTTAATTACTTATATCCTGATAACGTTTAATTAACCGAAACGAGTAGATTTGTCTGTTACGTTAAGAAGTAAAATGGTTTTGCCTGACCGAATACTCCTACCATCAAGTTTAAAATACTCCACAAGTTTATTCATATAGCATTATGTATCTTAATAGCAGAAATTAAAACAAGCAGATTGGACTGTGTGTAGGGATTTTCTTAGTTTTAGTTTTTGTCATACATTATTATAATTATTACGAGGTCATAATAACCTAAATTGAGGAATTCGATAGCTAAATTTAGAGAACCATAAAGTTCAATCCGTACTTCGTGATATGAAAGTAACATTTTTCAGCAGCAGTTATACTGAAGATGGATTAATTTAATTTATGCACTAAGATACGGGACTACTATGTAGTTAAAGGACACAATAAAGTACTAATAATACTTGATTTTTTTTCCGATTTATGCAGGCCTAATTATTACTTAAGGAATTCCTATCTATTTAATGTATTTTATTCACCGATTGGACATCCTTAATCCTGTAGCAATCTTCCGATCGTCTGCTATGTAGACCCTGATGATTTGTGATCCTTGCCCTGAATTAAGCCCAAACGATTATCTGAGTAATAGAATTCGTGACACTTCCTAGCTGAATCTGTGGAGAAACGACGGAGAATATACCTAAGTGTATGGGGTGAAAAATATAGTACATGCGTAACTGCAAATCGTGGACATGCATAACTTCTGGCCTTACCATTCTTGAATTTAAATGACGTTACTTTAAACGTGAGTTTGAATTTAACTGAATTAATGTTTTTTCTTCAGATGCCTGAACTAGACGATTTTTCTGCTTTCGAAAACTTTTTTGTCACAGAACTAAGCAGGTACGTCAAAGGCTGCTTGGAGTACTTTCCCGTGCACATGAAATAGTGAAATATATTAACAAATGATCGCCGAGGCTAGGGTATAAGGGTTTAGAAAACACGAGAGTCGGTCAGAAGATGTGACAGTGCATGTGTTTTATGTCTTTTCTTTGAACTGTAGTAGGAACGGTTCGTTTTTACCTGTACGGCTCTTCCACTACTTCTCCACATATTCCCTGCCACAATTCAAGCACTTGTCATATCGTGGGACTAGATTTTGTACTTCCTGTTGACAGAATTCCGTGTCTTGTGTTATGAGCCATACTGGAACAACTGTTTATACAAATTTCGGTCGTCTTTAATTTTATGGCCGCCAAGTTTTCGGTTCAGACCGGGATACAGATGATAATCCTTCCGCATCGAATTCCCTTGAACAGTCGGCTTAGTTATCTTATTTGTGAGATTATACGTCATGTAAATTTATTTTGTCACTAACTCTCCTACTTGTTTGTGCTACAGTATCAGCAGCATTATTCAGAGGTGTGCTTAGCATACAAAACAAACATTTACTTTCGAAGTTGGCGGAGACTCTTTTAAAACTGTCTAATATGGACTGTGATGTAATGCATATGCATATTCAACAGTGTTAGGCTGGTGTAGGTACTTGCGGGAAAGTATGGTTTGAAACAAAGAATCGCTTAACTTTTCCCTTTTGTGAAAGTCCGTGGAAACAGATGTGGATTTTAATATATTACAGACAAGTATGTAGGGAACTATTCATTCTCTGTTTTATGCAAATGACGTTGTTCCAAAATTCGGTATTGTAATTAGTATTAGGCTAATATAGTAATAATAATTTAAATAACATTTCTGAGAAGGCAGATTTCCCTTTCAAGTCAACTAGTGAAGGATTATAAATTAAGAAAGTAACTCAGGTTAATAAAATAAGTCAAGAATGACTGGAATTCACAGCTGGACTCAACTGAATTTTTGTGCTTTTACCATCTGCGGTAATATAATTGAATATGTTGTGAATTTGTCTTTAGACAAATTGTTTAAAAAATGATAAAGGAAGCGACAGCGATAAACTTCTGAGGTGCTCTCCTAACTACAACCGTTCATTGACTATACCGACTGGAGCGAACCTCACTGGACACTGTGATTAACATGCTGTCTCCAACGTCAAGTGACCTTTGCGCAAATATCTGTCAGAAAATCATCATAGGAGGCGTAGATATCCACTGTACAGTGTTATTCGAAATGATTGTCGGGGTTTTAGCAACTTGTCATAAGCAATACACTTGAGATAAGAGTGTGTTTGTTTTTTATTTAATAGAACAACACTCCAAATGTTTGTTACAGACCTTACAGGTGCTCTATATGTGAACCCTTTGTGATTCTACAAACATCAACACGATAAACCATCACCGCTGACATGCTACAAACAGTTTGGAACGAACTCTATTATCGTGTTGATGTTTGTAGAATCACAAAGGGTGCACATATGGAACACTGTAAGGCATGTAACAAAACCTTGGAGTGTTATTCTATTAAATAAAAAACACACGTACTCCTATCTCAAGTGTATTGTGTATGACAAGTTGCTAAAACCCCGACAATCATTTCGAATAACCCTGTATTGTGTGTTCAGAAATGCAAGTTATCATGCCAGCTATTTTGATTTATTTGAAATTAATGACAGTGAGAACAATTCAAAAAGTTGTGAAAAATGAGCCTTTTCAATTATTATCAGAATTCTTTGTTATTTTTTACCATTTTACTTAGCGAAAAGTAACAATAATTGGACAGCTTATGTTAAAAGTTGAGTAATGGTAATGAAATTGGTTTTATTCTAAACTGTCGTGAGCTGTGAATGAAGAATATTGCATTTATGCACGTGTGAAGTAGTTGGGTGCTTACAAAGACAAATTTTGTCATCTTATTGAGGTGCTCTCAGACGTTACTTGGATGATATCAGTAAGAACATCATAAGAGACAAAAACTGCAGTTAGTTGCTGGAAGTGGTTGCGCTTAATTGTGAGGATTATTTGCTACTACCTGCCAAAAAATGTGGTCCGTTCAACATTTACATAATTACCAATATGGACTATCGATGATTATGTTTAATTGCATGTTGCATCAGTCGTAATATGTCTGCCCGTCTTTTCTTCGAGCTTCCAGCGTTCACAGTTACGCATTTTCCAGTGCTTCCTTTAATACAGGTTCCTTATTTTATCTGACGTATGTTGTTTGTCACTTCCTGCTGCTACCCAGCCCTGCGTGTGCAGTCATTTGAATGGGCTACGCCAGTAGGATCAACGAGTTTACAGGAGGTGGCAGTCGATAGTTTTCTTATGAAATAATGGGTTTGTTTTAGGCCTATAGTCAGTCCTGTTCGTATCTGCATGCAGTAGGCAGGTATGTTACGTGTCCCATGTAAGGTTGTGTTGTTTTACGGACAGTTTTTGTAAACTTTAATTTCTACGTATTTCTATATTTATGAAGCTTGTGTATGATATAGTCCAGTAATAGGTCTACACATTAGAGGTCTTTGAAATCACATTATTGCCGCTTCTAGTCTTGCGTCGTTTACTCTTTCCGTAATTACTCTGGCCTCAGCATCCCTTGCCGAGGCCAGAGTTTTGCAGAAATGTTGCGGTTATAAAACAAAGGAAGATTGTATGGGCGGGGCAAGTGGCCACTATGACAAAGGAAAGAGAGGAATACAAAGTGTTGGTTGGAAGACCTGAGGGAAAGAGACATCTAGAAAGACACACATGTAGATGGTAGGATAATATTACAGCCGATCTTAAAAGAAATAGAACAAGACGCCGTGAACTGGAATTTTGTGCCTTAGGATGGGACCACTTGGCGAGTTTTTATAAAAAAGGCAATGAACCTTCGAGTTTCATGAAGTATGGAAATTGCCTTACTAGCCTAAGAACTGCTGGCTTCTCAAGAAATACTTAGTTCCATGGACTTGGTTGTGTGTTCTGCTGCTTATTGCTCATAATACCATTTGTTAAGCGGTTTCACGGTGATGTCCATCTGCACTTAGGAGTGTATTTGGTTTGTACACAGCAGCGTTTCGGCTACCTGATTCACGAGCAGTCAGCCCATGTAAACTAAAGCGTTTTACGGGAAGAATGACCAAACCATTGTTTGTGAATGAACATGTATCTTTGGTAGTGCAGTGCACTAATCTGGACAGACACCGAAGTCACGCTCGCTAACAGATACAGACTATTCGCATTGTACTACGAGAAGAAAGACGTTCTGGTTGTCTACAGTGTTATATATATATATATATGTATATATATATATATATATATATATATATATATATATATGGAATGGCAAACGCAGGTCGTAGCAAACCTTTTCGAAATAAAATGTTTTAAAGAGTTTATTTCTTTTCTGGCAAGTGGAATTTTAGGATTTGTATCTGTTTCGTATTTGATGTGCACGTTTTATTTCGTTGGAGTAAATGTCAGCAAAATAATATTAACTTTACATATATTTCTAAATATAGCAGTATTTTATTAGCCGCAAGTTGTGTTCTGTAAGAATGGGGAAAGGGACACAAAGAATGGTTTAGCAGATGTAAAAATGATATAAGGTACAAGATGTTTTTTTCTTTTTTCTTATTAAAATGGGACCCAGGATTGTATGGTAAAATTTCTATGCCGTTTCTACCATACTGTAATCTTGTGCGTCGTCTTGGAGTAGAAGTTTAGGTTACATAACCTGAATGTTGCGTCCGCTGCGCAAATCTTTTCGCGTCATATAAACCCACACTGCAGCAAGGAAAGGAACTAATTTTTCTTCGTCTTCTGTCATATTATTTCAGCCAGGCTCTATTCTGCCTCAGTATATGAATTTTAGTGCCGTAAAACTGTCATTCACCAACAAACGAGACATTGTTGCTGCTGCTGCTACTGCTGCTGAAAGTTCATAACGTTATTTTGCATCACGTGGTTACCCACGGACCGTCATATTAAATATAAACTAAGCCCAGGAAGTAAGAAACTCGCTCTGGCCTGTACAGTCTGTGATAACTTCATGAGGGGGTTCCCCTCTGAAGTTGGTCACTCATTCAGGGCAACACATGTGACGCCCTGTATGGAGCGCAAACCTACGACGTCATTCTGATCCGGAATTATTTCAAACTTTTCTTTGCTGCTGTGAAAGCACAAGCGAGATACGCTGCATATTTTAACAGTAAAATTCCATAGTATGAAACCAGTGGAACAAGAACTTGGAACTGCTAAAAGCAGTACTGTTAAGTTCACCAGTTCTTTTCCACTTTGTTCGTGTTTTGTGTATTCTCTAAACTAAATAAACTACTCCGAAGAAGAGAAATACTGAGTGGGGATTGTTTCCATTCGTTTGTGTTTTTGAGGGTGGATCGAAGTCATGCAGTCCTTTTCTCCGTTCCACCCGTTCTTTTAGCGAAGTGTCAGAGAAACAGTACGGAACGCTTGTGCTTCATTCTGTCCCGTGACAACATACTCGTAACTTTTCGAACTAACAATGCTTGCTATTCGAAATTCTCTGTGCCTATTACAAAGGATCTGTGGTTTTCTTACAATGAGAGAGTTTTTTCTCCCCTATAAAGAGACTGCTGTCTTCTGCTTCAGACCTCCTGTGGTTGAAAGAGCGTGCACTGCATGCTGGAGTTTTCTTCGTGATAGTGTCCGAACGTTCCGCCAGTAATCCGCATTGTCGAGCCGTAGCCTCCAGGGTTCATGCCGATTGATTGATTTGTTGCATAGGCTCATCCCCAGCATCCCTGTTACGGTGATTATGTTATCGGGATGGGTGGTGTAATGAAGGCAAAGCTACTGCTATAATACGCATTTAATAAATGACTTCATTTTATTTGTTCCTTTTTATACATTTTAGGTTTGAAATTCTGTGGCTGCCGATACAAAACTGTTCTATCAAAATGAGCCGAACTCGGTATTGTGTCACCCTGAAGAGAGCGAGAATGTTATATTCTTTTACTCGTTTTTTGCACGATAAATCTTTTCGGAGAAAATCGATACATTTTATTAAACTCCGCGACACCACCATATTTTTACTTTGATGATTTGATTCGTTTTATTTCTTACGAGCGAAGTTTATAGTTCCTTTGTGATGACGTTTGGGTACAGAATGGTGAGGAGGGTATTGGAATCGAAGTTTGAGACAGTAACAGGACAATGTAGAAAATTACGTGGTTATAAGCTTCATAATTTCCAAATATTCATCAGATAATATTAGGGATATGCAGTATGCATGATAAAGTAAGCGATACATATCACATTTTAATCGGAGAATCTGACGGAGAAAATCGGAGTGGATAGGATGATAATTCTAAAACGGGCTTTAAAGGAATAGGATATTAGGCTGTGGAATAAATTTTTCCGGTTCCGATTAGAGACCGGTAGAGAACTCTTAGTCCTAAGGTTTCACAAAAGACCGGGGAGTTCTTGACCAGCTGTTGGCTTCTCAAGAAGCGCACTGTTCCATGGCGTTAGTTACGCAATTCAGTAATGTCAGGCCTCTTTCTTATCCCATGAACTTAGTACACAGACTAGATTGCCTGTGTGGCAGAAATGCACACAGCCTTAGAAGATTAGACCTCAGGAAGTCAATGCTGTGAAGTTCCGTTAAAGATATTAACATTAATAACAGTTAATACACGGCAATGACTTGAAAATAGCCTTACATATTTACTTACTTACGTACTTAATTGCTCCATGCAACACAGTCCTTCTTGAGAAGCTAACCGGTTCTCAGCTTGTCAAGAAATTCCCCGCATTTAATGGAACCCGAAGGTTCATTACCGCATTCAAAAGTCCCCACCACCTGTCCCTATCATTAGCAGGGCCTAACAGGCCGAAAAATATAGTAAATACAGTTTATAAAATCTCATAAAGTGGGGTTGAAATAAGTAGGCAGAGTTAATGAGAAATACTGAATTCGGTTTCATCTGTGTATTGCTTATTACAGACTTATCTTTATTAACTAGCTGACTAAAAAATCTGCTTCTGATTTTCATTAAAGATCTTAACTTCGTTAGACTGAATAGACGAAGCTTTCCGCAGTATTCTGTCAGGTTACTTTCTGCCAATGTAGTTGGTAGATTAATTAACGGTGAACACGAGAGACTTGCTGTAACTATATAACAAAGCAGGAGATCCCTTGAAAGGCGCCATTCATCGCAATGCGCGTATGAAATCAGGAAATTTCTAGCCTGGATACAAGACTTGCGAGATTAGACTTGTGGATTGGAGAGGAAATGAACTTAGCGCCCTAATGGCGGTTAGATGACAGGTTCCTCTTTTTAGAATGTTTAATAGATCTGGAATTGTAAACATTTGCTTGATATTTGCTTACAAGTGCTTCGCCGTAAACGTTCAATGGTGCATCTGACGGTCTTGCAACGTGTAAGTGGTAGTCACACAGGCTTGTGTAGTCATATATCTTATTACGAACTGAAGTGGCAATGAATCAGGTTCTCGAAGGTATAAGGGTTGCAAGTAAGCGAGTAGACAGGGGTGTTTAGTAGAGAGAGAGAGAGGGGGGGAGGGAGAGAGAGGGAGAGAGAGAGAGAAACAATGTTAAATGATGAAGGGGAAAAGGAGAATTACGTAGTACCGTTCTGATCCGTCACATTTCGAGGACGGTGGCTGTATTCTTAGGCATGACTGTCTGTTAGATGACACTGCACCTGTAAACCCCCGAAAACTCTCTCTTTCCAATAACTTTGACTGTGAAAAACAAACTGAACTTCGTGAGCAAGTGGTTAGCACACCTGATACTTATTTGGAACCACCAGATTCAACTATCGGGATGTAAGGTTGCTGTATCGACGGATTGCTTTGTGGTTTTGCACAGTCTCTCCAGTAAAATTCTAGTGTTATCCAAAACCGGGCCACGATTATTTCCTTCCACATCCTCTCCAATTCACCATTCACTAATAATTGTATTATTTAACAATATAGTATATAGTTATTTAACTAAAAATTTTTCCATCAGTACGCACTACGTAAAGATTTCAAAAAGTTCATGTAAAATCAAAGTATATGCTAACGTGTTTCGGTGGCAGCAACCACCACCATCAGGGAAAGTACACTGTGTAAGTTACAACACCGTCGACAGTTTTTATTTATACTGCGACCTTTTAACTTATAAAGTGAACTTTCCCTGATGGTGGTGGTGGCTACCACTGAAACATGTTTCAATATATATATATATATATATATATATATATATCTTTAAAATGATTGTACAGTACGTCTTGTTGGAACAATCTGTAGACAAATAACTTGAAAATAGATGGACGGTGTAAACAGCATTGTGAACTATAGAGTATTCTCTAATCTAAAGGAAGCGGCGTTAATAAATCATACGTAAATACAAATAAACCGTTATTTCTAAGAAATGCACTTATTTTTGCCATTGCGACCAGGTACTGACCCCTGAACATGTTCTAAGACAAGAGCACGCTTAGGAATATATGGTTTCCACAGCCCACAATGTTGCCAGTACTGCGAGGACGATCGCAAAACCCGAAAAGATACAAATTACCATATGTGCATGTTTAAGTATACTATTTTCTACGTTTTTGGAATGTCAGGTCTTCACGTACAAACAGTTTCAGCAGTCCCTAGCGAAACAGGATATGTGTTCTGTGAATATAGAAACATTACATTTATGAATACACTTAAAATCCTTACACGCATTTTTTGCTTCGACGAGACGCCTCGTGCTAAGAGCTTCGACATTGTAATTTATTATTATTAAAACAATTATTACAAAATTTACTCTTATGCTTATTGGGGACATGAATGTACACCGGCATTTCAGCTGTTGCACTGCATGCAAGATAATGGAGATTTCGTAAACAGAGGCCATGCGATGGGTTGGTCTCCCCTCCAAGGAGTCCTACAAAATGTCCGAAGATGATGAATAGTTTCTGGAAATTCTGCTGTGAAACGAGACAGAGGCCCTAGTCCATGAAGGCCGTCGGAGAACTGTAAATCACGATAAATCTGTTCACCTCCTCGTGTTACGGCGCCTCCGACTTACCGTGCATAAAATGATGGATAAAATAAATAGCGTTAGGTATTACCGTGCAATTGATTTATGTAGACTATTGTTAAACCAAAATATTTTTATTTGAATACAGTAATAGAAACACTATTTCCATCAACATCCTTTCACGAGGCACCTATCAAATTTAGATATATTGTTCTCTAAAACTTCTATTTTATCTCGAAGATTTCCTCCTACATTTTCATTACAACAGACGCTATGGAGCAGTTCAAGACCGCGGAAGCAGAACTACTGTTTTGGTCAAGCAATCCCCCTGCTCTATGGAATGTAAGTTCGCGCCGCTGGTCAGTCTTCGGGTAGAGATAAATCCGGTCCACAACCTCGTACCCTATTTCTTTGAGACACACTTTGTTATCCTCCCATCTATACCTAGTTGTCTAAGTTTTTTTTTTTAAATCCAGTTTCGTAGGCAGAAGAAATGCACGCGAAAATACCCGCCAATCTCATCTCTCTGATTTGATTACTGTAGTGGGGTCTGATGCTGAATACAAGTTATGACGCTTTTCTTATGCTGTATTCTCCAGTCTCCTTTCACCTTCTTTTCTGAGGTTCAGATTCTTCTCAGCAGTCTTTTCTGTAACACCCTTGTCTATGTTCTGCTCTTAACCCTTCATAGACTAAGTGAAAGTACTTTTCTATCCAATATTCCCTTATTTCCGTAAAAGCGTTGCTTGTTTGGAACGTTTCCAAACTTCTCCCTTTTATCCTTGTGGTAAGAGCAACATGTTTTAAAGCCTAAGATGAACCGGAACTTCTATGAAGTACGAAGGGGTGCTGATAAGTCCTTAGCCCGACCTACTTCCCTACGTCGTAGGACGGAATCGATAACGTCATTGGAAAGATGGGTCTGTTCATGTGCCGAACTGCAAGTCTTTTCTTGTTACAGACGCTGAAAGAAAGAACGTCAGGCGACGCGCGCGATTTCAACAACTTGGAGACGCGAGCTGTCATGAAGCTTTTTTTCTTGCAAGACAGGGCGCCGAAAGAAATTCACGCCATTTTAAGAGAAACATTAGGGGGACATGCACCATCGTATGCCATCGTCAAAAACTGGGTGGCCCAGGTTAAACGTGGTGATTTTTCCACCTGTGATGCGCCTCGTCCTGGACGACCCAAAACAGTTACCACCCCGGAGATTATTGATCAAATGAACTAATCTCGGAAGACCGCCGGATTTCAGCTAAATGAATAGCTGAGCAACTGGGCATCTCACGTGAGCGGATTGGGTCCATCATTCATGAAGTTTTGGACATGAGGAAGCTCTCCGCGAAGTGGGTCTCGAAATGGCTGAAGGCGGATCAAAAACGTCAACGGTGCTAATCGTCTGCGCAACGTTTGAAATTTTTCGACTCGATCCATATGAATTCCTGTCGCGATTGTTGGCCATGGACGAAACCTATGACCCGGAGACAAAGTAACAATCAATGGAATGGCGTCATAGCGGCTCACCCCGCTCCAAATATTCCAAGTGCGAAAGTCCGCTGGAAAAGTTCTCGCCTCGATTTTTTTGGGATCAAGACGGCATCCTCTACATTGATTATCTTCCAAAGGGCCAAAATGTCAACGCGGAGTATTGCTCAACTCTGCTGGTGCAATTGAAGGACGTTTGAAGGAAAAACGCCATTGGAAGTTCGCCAAGGGTGGTCTTGTTTTGCACGAGAGTGCCCCGGCTCATCGGACACTTGCGACCCAGAAGAAACTGGCCTACATGGGCCTCCAGTATCTTGATCACCCACCCTATTCTCCGGATCTGGCCCCGTCGGACTATCACCTGTTCCCTGGAGTGAAAAAACAATTGAAATGTTGCGATTTTTCGTCCGACGCGGAGGTCATTGCTGCCGCGGAGATCTGGTTGGACGAACAAATTTATGATTTTTTTTGAATGGCTTGCAAAAGTTACAGCAACGGTTTAAGAAGAGTACTGAGCTTCGTGGGGAGTATGTTGAATCAATCCCGAGTTTGGTCGCTGTAGCTTCTTTCCGTCCTGCTCGGGCTAAGGACTTATTAGCACCCCTCGTATCTTTTCGTACCGCGCAGAAAACACATTGCACCTTGTTTACAAAATCAGTAAGTTAATGCTGTATAGAGCGACGAACGCTCTTGTGCTGTAAGAAGTCAACGCACTATGTGGGCAGAACGAATATTTTTTTAACCTGAAACTCGGTGGTACATGAAGTAATACTAGGCTTGAAGGTTAATGTGAGGGGCAAAGTTTCACACCCATACGAAGCCATAATTGCTGTTATGGCTTTGTGTGTTTTAATTACACCAACATGGAAAGATCAAGTCGCACAGTCATCTCTATGGCTTGCCTTTCGTTACTGTGTCACCATTTCGCCCACACAGGCTGGCTGGTTCTCTAGAATCATCATCAGGTTTGTTAGCGGCCAGGGCGTATGGAGAGGCGACAAGGTCGAACATGTCAGGGCTTAGCAACAGTAAGATCAACAGTAGGACAGTGTGGTCTTGTAATGTGCAGGATTTTCCTGTGCGCTGTTCGGAGAAGCGATCATTGCTACTGGCATTGGCATCACCAAGCAGCAGTAACACATGAAAATTATAAAGAGCGAGCACACTTGCGGATAACAACTGTTAGCACTTCGGTTGCTAGGGGTATTTTGAATTTTCTGTCTCAGTACAAATACCTTGCAAGTGGGATCTCGCCATTTTTTGGAAGAGTTCGTAAACTTTCGAAAAGCTATTATTTAGTCCACAGGTTTTACAATATAATGTATTTGCTGACTTGTGTACAGAGTAAATCGTTGATTGTTTATTACTAACACGAATACGTGAGTACCCAGTATATACAGGGTGTAACAGGAGGAACGGACCAGACTTCGGGAGGGTGTTCCTTATGTTAAACTATATCGAAAAACCCCAAAACACCTATATCCAAAGTTGAACGGTTTGGGAGATAATGGCC
>Ga0123355_10009469_pt1 | contig 14818 bp, 10 predicted proteins | sample TergutEmb28metaG_3_FD_89872 | JGI IMG/M metagenome (GOLD analysis project Ga0123355, IMG submission 89872) | Embiratermes neotenicus P1 segment gut microbial communities from Petit-Saut dam, French Guiana - Emb289 P1 | ecosystem: Host-associated > Arthropoda: Insects > Digestive system > Gut ...
CCTGAACGACAAGGGTGTCAGCGGCCTGATCGCAACCCTGAATGAGAAAGCGGACAACTTGGTCGGACCGGCGCGGTGAGCCCGGCCTAGTTCAACTAGCGTGCCCCACTGCGTGCCCAAATCTTGGCGACCGGAGCAGCTCCGAGGGACAGAGCTCCGCAATTCGCGCGATTGTTCGCCCAAACCTTACGACCGATTTCAGCGAGGCCGAGATCGGCGCTCCGCGACAAGAGATTTCGCCACAGTCAATATTCAAGGTCGCGGCAGGGCAAAGCAGCTAAGCGCGATCAGTCGTTCAAAGCCGATAGCGCCGCTCCAAGACCGGAACAGATAGCGATCTATTGTGCCGAGATTCTGATTGGGGGGCGCGCCGCACGCATTGGTCGGCTGGAGTGCTGGACGCGAAAGGGTCTGGTCTACATGACGCAGGATGGCCTGCGTTTCGTAGAGCGTGAAGCCGGCATGATCGAACACCGGCACGTGCCCGAACGGGTTGTGCGCCATGCATTCTGGCGCTTTGAAGGGCAGCAACACGTCGATCAACTCGTAGTCCCCGCCCTTATCGGCCAGATCCCGCATCGCATCACGCATGTTGGAGCTGCCCGAGATGCCGTACACGATCACTTCAGACACGATTCGTCTCCTCGTCGTCCTATCCAGGATCCAGCGATGGCCTCTTTGATTAAGGCCGATCCTCCGGCGCCAGCCGCGCTCGAACTCGGCGGACGGTTGACCCCGCTGTACTCATTGACGTCTGAAGCCGCGTGATTTCGACAGGACGTGGATGGAATTTTGGCCGGGGCTGAGAAAAGAGCGCAGCCTGCACCTCATCGTCAAAACGCAGGATGAATTTAAGCGCGGCGTCGACGCCGGAGTTCGTCGAGAGATCGCATCCGGTCAGCAGAGCAAGTCCGCCCAGCGAGAGCATGTTGTTCAGGAAGCCGCGCCGCTGCAGAGCGCGCAGCTCCCCCGATGTCGTCCCTCTTCACGATGGGAAGGCCCCGCGAGATTCTCACGATTTATACTCTGTATCAGCGGGCAGCCCCACGAGCATCGACGCGATCGTCAATTTGGAAGCGCGAAGGTCCGGACCTTTTTCTGCGCCCCTTGCGACTTCCCGTGGCCGAAGGTTAGCGCCGCCGGCTCTGCTCGTCCCCCACCAGCTGGCGTAATTCCCAGCTGCTTCCGAAGCGCGCGCAACTCATGTCCGCCCCGTCGAGCACTATGGTCTTTTGTAGAGCGCGGGGCCCGCGGGCGCACAAGAACACGGCCGTGATGTAGGAACGGACACATTCCGGCGACACTAGCAACCTCGACCTCGCCTCCGAGACTTGACCGAGCCGTCTCTATCGGGATCGCTTCGGGATTGGGAAAGGAGAAATTTGGAGGGCGCGCCTGCGGTATCGCCGAGTGCGCCCGGCAAAGCTCATCGCGTTAGGCCAAAAATGGGCCCTCGACCGTTCATGCACGGAACGGAATGCTTCCTTTTCGTAACGATCCACAAAAATCGTGGACTCCGACACTATCGAAAGAAAGCTCTGTTGCGCTCGCCCTCAGTGTGGCCCGGAAGGGCCTGCCGTCCCGACACGTCGATGACTCTCGGCAAGGCCAAAGCGACCTCGAATGCGATCGTCATATTCCCTGTGGTCCAGGACTAGTCGAGCGGCTTGAGGTCGCCGAGGATCGTCGGCAAAAGTTCGGAGACGGTTGGGTGGATGTGCATCGCGCGCTGCATGACCGTGTAGGGCGCTTTCGCATAGATCAGATCGAGGACCGCATGCACCGCCTCGTCGCAGCCGGTGCCAATCAATGATGCTCCGAGGATCTCCTTGCTTTCGCCGTCGACCAGGATGCGGATGAATCCTTGCGTCTCGCCCTTTTCGATCGCGCGGGCGACCTGCGTCATCGGCCGTTCGCCGACCAGCGTCCGTCGGCCGCTTTTACGTGCCTCGGTCACACTCATCCCAACCCGGCCGAGGGGCGGATCGGTGTAGACGGCGTAAGCGGCGACCCTGTCGCTGACCCGGCGCCGATCGCGTTCGAGCACATTCGCGGCGACAATCTCGAAATCGCTGTAGGCGGTGTGGGTAAAGGCGCCTCTGCCGTTGCAGTCGCCGAGTGCCCAGATGCCGGGCACATTGGTTCGCAACTCATCGTCCACGACGATGTAGCCGCGGTCGTCGCATTTAACCCCAGCGCGGCCGAGACCGAGATCATCGGTATTGGGCCGGCGGCCGACCGCGAGGAGCAGATGCGAGCCCGCAATCTCGGGGGCGCCTTCGGTGCAGTCCAGCCTAGCTACAATCTCGTCGTCGCGCTTGGCCAAGCTGATGCATTCGGCGCCCAACCTGATATTGACTCCCTCCCGCTCGAGGATGTCCCGGAGTGCCGCCGACACATCCTCATCTTCGCGATGAACCAGCCGCGGTGCCATCTCGGCGATCGTCACCTCGCTGCCAAAGCGGCGGTACATCTGGCCGAATTCGAGGCCGACGTAGCTACCGCCAACGACAATCAGATGCCGTGGAACGAAATCGATCTCCATCATCGACGAATTGGTGAGGTACGGCACCTCGTCGAGGCCCGGCATTTCGGGTATCCACGCCCGCCCGCCGACATTGATGAAGATGAGATCGGCGCGGACGCGCTCAGCGCCGGTCTCGACCTCGCGCGGCGACAGAAACCGGGCCTGTCCATGATAAAGGGTAATGTTCTCTGCGTTTTCGAGCGCCAAGGTCAGCCCGTCGCGCGAGAGCACCACGATCGCGTCCTTGCGCTCCTTGACCCTTTTCATATCGACGTCGATCTCACCGGCAATCGCGACACCGTATTCGGCCGCGCGTCGGGCCATGTGTGCCGCATAGGCGCTGGCCACGAGCGCCTTCGTCGGAGTGCAACCGGTGTTGACGCAGGTGCCGCCAACGAGATGGCGCTCAATGACCGCGACCTTCAAGCCCTTGCCGGCGAGCCTGAACGCCAGTGACGGCCCGGCCTGGCCGGTGCCGATCACGATCGCGTCAAAATTTGGCATCGCTCCACTCCGCTTCAGCGTCTTCAGTTAGGTCATTGCTTCTTGTCCGGTCGCCCGTCAGAGATCAATGACGATGTCACCTTGGGGCCGCGCGCAGCATATCAGCACGTTGCCCTGGGAAGGTGCATCGACCGGATCGGGCTGATAGCTGACGCTCCCGCCCAACAGCCCCGTCTCACAAGTGTGGCAGACCCCGGTCCGGCATGACCATCGCACCGGTATGTCACAGGCTTCGGCGAGCTCGAGCACGTTCTGAAACGACGCTCCCCAGCGGACATTGAGACCGCTCCGGCCGAATGAGACCAATGGCCCCTCGCCGGCGGGTCCAGGAGGCATGTGCGGCAGACGCCGAGGCGTTGCAGCGATGCCCGGGGTTATGGGGGGATCCGATCCAAAAGCTTCTGTGTGGATACGGCTTCTGGCAACGCCCAAGTTGGTGAGCCCGACGGTCAAATCACTCATGAAGGCCGCTGGTCCGCACAGATAAAAGTCGCCGTCGCGCGGCACGTCGAGCTTTTGGAGCACATGCATATCAAGGCGGCCGCGATCGTCGAAATCTATGCCTGGGCGGTCCTGCGGGTCGGGCAGGCTGTAGCGAATGTGGCTGTGGCCATGGGCCAGCGTCTTGACGAGCCTGTTCGCCTCATCGGCAAAAGGGTGTTCGCGGCGGTTCCGCGTTCCATAGAGCCACCATACTTCCCTCGACGCCGCCGCGGCCGACAACGCGTAAAGCATTGCCAACACGGGAGTCACACCGATGCCGGCACTCAGGAAAACAATAGGGTGGTCACCCGCCACAAGCGTAAAGTTGCCACGAGGCGCACTCGCGTCTACCACGTCACCTAACTGAAGCTTCTCATCGATGTAGGCTCCGCCCGCGCCATGGGGTTCCCGTTTGATGCTCACCCGGTAGCGTTCGGCACTGGGCTCGTTCGATAGGGAATAGCTGCGGATCAGTACGGGGATGTCGGACGATGCCGGCTTCAGCCGCAGTGCGATAAACTGGCCCGGCAACGGCGCGGCGAGTGGCCGCCCGTCAGCGGGCTCGAGCACCAAAGAAATCACGTTGCTGCTCTCGCGAGTTTTCGATGAGAGACGCAGCGGGCGGAAACCCGTCCAGGCCGGAGGCGGACCGACCGGTGCCAGTCCCGCGTTCCCCATCGTCGTGCCGCTCCGCTCCTGCTCAAGCAGCGCCTGCAAGGAAGTGCGCCAACCGACGCTCAGCGTCCGGATGCGGAGGGCCCGCTCCAGCTGGCTTCTGGGATGGCCGGGCATGTAGAGCAGCGCGCTGAGCTCAAACACACTAATGTGCTCAGGGCCCGCGTCAACTTGTACGATCTCGTCGCCGGCTTCAACCTCGCCATCCTTCAGGACGCGGAAATAGAAGCCAGGTCTGCCGCGCGCGACGAGCAGAGCCGCCATCTGCGGCTCGTTCATGCGAATACCCACCCGGTAACAGGTGACGCGCGGCTGTGTTACCTCGAACAACGCGCCGCCGGCCCGGTAGCGATCCCCAATACACACCTCTTTGTCGGACAGACCGTCGACCGTGAAATTCTCGCCGAATTGCCCATAGGTGAAGTCGTTGCGACGGAGCTCGGTTTCCCAGAAGCGATAGGATTCTATCTGGTAGACGAAGACGGCGCGGTGCTCACCGCCGTGTCCGGCCAAGTCCCCCTGTCCGTCGCCGTCAATGTTGAGCCGCCGCACCATGCGCCTGCCTTGCACCGGTGTCTTCCAGATGGCCGTGTGAACAGTCTTGCCTCGCCACGCTATGTCACGCGGCAGACCCACATTGATTGAAAGCAAGCGCGCCGGCATTTCTCTCCTCCCGTTCCATGCACTTCATTTGTTCCGCTAAATCACGCAGCCGCGAATTGTCTCGCCAGAAAAGGTCCGGTTTGTCCGATCGGGATGGTCAAGACAGACCCGGTGAGCGACGCGCGCGCCCCGATCACGAGCCGCGACGAGGAAACGGTCGTAACCGTAGTGGAGCATTAATCGACCTGATCCTGCGCCATCGCGCGAAACGAATAGTTCTTGTGCCTTTCGCCCCCGGAGGCTTGCCGGACTCCCCACAGCTGCGGAGATCGGGCACGACTACGCCGAATTGCTGGGCCAGCTGTGGTGCCAATTTGTGCCATGTCACATGAGTTTCAGGATAGCCGTGCAGCAGGAGCAACGGTCGACCGGCACCGCCTTTTTGAACGTGTATGTCGGTTCCTGCGGTCCTGACTGACTCTGCTGGGAAGCCTGGGAAGAGATTCGTCATTGTGGCGTGCGTTCGCGGTTGTGGGAGGTGCCATCTTCCGACCTGCCGATCCCTACAGTTGGGTGTTGGACTTTGTCTAAACCGTCCCTAACAAACTCGGCGCCACTTTGCATCGTGGCTTTAGCGACCATCGCCGGTATGCGTGCTTCCTGGCCCTACTATCCTGCTCCTGGCAAGGCCAAACCAGCCGCGCCGGTCGTCCGTCGGGACGCAAGACCTCGCATTTGAATGTTGAATGTTGTTCTTGGCGGGAAAAGGCGCCCACAGCCTATCGCCTCTGCAGTGCCGTATTGATCGCATTGAAGAGTGCGGTATCGCTGAACGGCTTGACCAAGCACTCCACAGCACCTTGTTCAATCAAACGCGAGCGAATGTCGCCTTCGCCATGGGCAGTGATGAAGACGATTGGTATCACCCTTCCGCCAGCCCTCAATTCTTGTTGGAGGTCCGGTCCGGACATCCCTGGCATAGCGATATCCAGAATCAGGCATCGGGTCTGATCGACGTAGTCCGAAGTAAGAAATCCTTCTGCTGACGCGAAGGCCTGCACGGCAAAACCAAGCTCCCGCAGCAGGTCGGGCAGCGATTCGCGCACCGATTCGTCGTCATCAACGATTGTTACGAGCGAACGGTCCGTCATCGTCAATTCCCGACGCCATCGGCTTCATTGGTCATGATAGCTGGGGTGTCACGAACGTCAGCACCAGTCACGGCCTCTGATATGCCAGGCACAGAAAATGAAAATGTGGCTCCTGGACCGTCATTCAGGGTCGCCCAGAGACTGCCACGGTGACTTTGGATGATGGAACGGCTGACAGAGAGCCCGATACCCATTCCCCCGTTCTTTGTGGTGCGAAATTCTTGGAAGAGCGTCTCCGCGTCCTTAGGGTCAAAACCCACTCCGGCGTCCCTGACGGTCAAGAGCACGTGATTGTCCGCATCTCTCGCCGTCTTGACTTCGAGCAGTCGCTGGCGGTCCTCAATGCCGCTCATCGCATCGGCAGCATTCAGGAGCAGATTCATAATTACTTGTTGAAGCTGTACCCGATCACCCATGACGACTGGGATGCTGTCATCCAGTTCCGACCGAAGAACCATACGGCTCCGTTGGAGCTGACTCGACGACAATGCCAGCACCTCTCGTGTGGCGTCATTAAGATCAACGGGTTCGTTCGTTCTCTCCTTCCTGCTGAAGAGCTCGCGCAATCGCCTCACCACTTCGGACGCGCGGTTGGCGTCACGAATTGTCCGCCGAGCGGTTTCCCGCGCCCCGTCAAGGTTTGGAAGATCTGCGGCCAGCATCCGCAGGCAAGTGTTCGCATTGGTGACGATGCCGGCCAGCGGCTGATTAACCTCGTGCGCAATTGACGCCGTCAGCACGCCCATTGTCATCACGCGCGTCATATGCGCCAGCTCCGCCTGCGTGTCGCGTAGCTCCTCTTCAGCGCGCTTCCGCTCTTCAATATCGGTGTTTACGCCGAACCACTTGATGACATGGCCCGTTTCATCCCGCAGAGGGTTCGCGCGAAAAAGAAACCATCGATATTCACCGTCGAAGCGCCGCAGCCGTGCCTCGGTTTCTCCGGGTAATCCGGAAGTCATAATGGACTGCCAGGTAGCGGTCAGACCATTCAGGTCGTCCGGATGAACCGCCGAAGTCCACCGTTCTCCCTGGACTTGTTCGGGCGCCAGCCCCAAATAGTCGAGGTAGTGTTGATTGAAGAATTCGGCCGGACCGTCTGCTCGCGCCGACCATGCCAACGCGGGGATGGTGTTAATGATCAGATTAAGATGGTGCTCGCTCGTTGCCAGGGCCTCTTCTGCTCGCTTTCGGTCGTCGATATCGGTTTGAAGGACGCACCAACGGATGATGCGCCCATCCTCATTGCGGAGCGGAAACCCGCGCACATTAACCCACCGGTAGATCCCATCGGCGCGCCGATGGCGGCTCTCGATTTCATACGGGAAGCCGTTTTCGACCGCCCTTCGCCACTCAGCCACCGTATCCGCAAGATCGTCTGGATGGACGGCGTCCGTCGCCGCCCAATCTTTGAGTTGATCAACCGTCTTTCCATAATATTCGAGGACAGGGTTGTTTGCGGCGTCGACGTGGCCGTCCGGTGTCATGACGGCCACCGGTGCCGGAATGCTATCGACCAACAATTGAAAGGATGCCTCGCGCAGGGTCAGTGCGTCCTCAACTCGCCTGCGTTCGGCAATTTCTTTGTGTAAATTTTGGTTCGCCAGAGTGAGCTCTGACGTTCGTTGCGCAACTCTTTGATTCAGTTCAACGGCGACGCGAGTCTGCTCATTTAGCAGTCGAGCCTGTTGGAGGCCGACCGCCGCCTGGTTAGCCGCGACGCTCAGTATGAGACTTTCCGTCTGCTGGGGAAAGTTTGCGCGTTTTGCCCCAGCCGCGATGATGCCGATTTCCCCGTGGAGCCCCAGCCGCACGGTAACGATTGAAACGGTTTCGCCCTGAACCATGACATGCGCCACGGGGGGCCAAGCGTGTGGGGCGCAGCCCAACGATTCGCGCACGATCTGGCTGATCTCTTGCACGTCGTATTTCGGCTGTTGTGATTGTCCAACCTTCACAATCTCGACCGGCGACTCCAGGATGTCATCGGTTAGGTGCACATACACGAAATCGAGGTGCACCATGCTCACCAGCACGTCCTGCAACGTTCGTACGATGTGCGATGGATCGCCCCCACTCCATATGGCGGGGAGCGTGAGCAGGCCAAGAAGATCATTCATGCAGCGCTGGAGACCTTCGATCTCTAGCGCGGCAGGTTCAGGGCGCTCCGACATCTCAGGCCGTCGTGGGTTCTGATCCGGTTTCTCCGGTCCGTGGCGCACGTATCTCTGCCAGAAACTCGTCGGGTGGTACAAAGAACGGGTTCTGATGGAGAATGCCACCGATGATGATCATCGGATGCGTGCGCATGACCGCGATTACAGTGTCGCCTGAAAATTTACGGAGATCGTACACACAAACGACCGCATCGTCATGGCAGCGCCATACGCGATTGACGCGCGACTCGAAGGCGACGATATCGTTGACATACGATCCGCGATCAGAAACCCAATCCATCTGACAAATAATGCGGCTCAGCGGAAACCCTCCCTTGGCGTTGCCACTTGCCAGTTGCTCGAATACCCGCAGCATGCGCTCTTGGTCGAATTGGCCGTCCCGGAGATAGACTTCGGTGTTCGCGAGGACCTCCAATTGTCCCTTTACTTGAGAGGCAGCCGGATCGATGCCCGCCTCGCGCAATCGTTGTAAGTGGTCGGGCCGTTGCTGCGCATTGACGATATGTACGGCCTTATCGCCGCACTCGAACCCGTGCTTTATAAAGGGAAGGAGCACACGGTATTTCTCGTCGTCGCCATTGAAAAATGCACAGATGTGGCGGAATTCGCGCAGCTCGGAGCCTGCAAAAGGAATCGGCGGGGTCGTCTTCTCCATAAGATGCTCCGCAGGCGTTGGCGTCCCAAAAATGTGCTGAGTAGGGTCAAACCAATCGAGCAACGCGCGAGCCCGTGACGAAGATGGTCCAAGGGCGCAATTGGTGTGGCGCAACATCGATCTCTGGTTCACTACCCTTAACATTCAGAACGGCCTCGAGCAATTCCGTTCCCCAAGCGGCAAGTGGCGCAACTGCTCCCCATGTTTGTGGTTCGATTAGGTCAAGGGACACGGATACAACACGTGACCGCTCTCATGAGAGATTGCGCGGTTCTGGTGCCAATCGATATGAGACTTAGGTATCACTCTGTGGCTAGATGACGCTTTGCTTGTTGGAGGGCTGCTCGCGACCGCTCTTGCGCGAAAGATTTTGGCGGCCGACGTCGAAGGCCGAATCCGCATCTCAGTGGCCAGCACTTTGCCCACCGTCGACGTGCAGGATTTCCCCCGTCACGAAGCTGGCCGACTCGAGATAGAGGATGGCGTCAACGATGTCGGAAATCTCGCCCATACGTCCAAGCGGATGCATGGCGGCGAGTTGCGCGTATGTCTCGGGGGGATGCATCGGCGTCTTGACGATGCCCGGCGCAACGGCATTCACCCTGATGCCGTGCCTGGCATACTCGACAGCGAGCGACCTGGTCGCCGCAGCAAGGCCGCCTTTCGTCAGCGAGGCGAGAACGGATGGCACGCGGGCATCGGCGTGATCGACAAGGCTGGTTGTGATCTGGACCACATGCCCGCTTTCGTGTTTTTCCATTTCGGCAATGGCGAGTTGGGTAATGTGAAAAAACCCAGCGAGGTTGACGCCTAACATTGCCTCGAAATCGGCCTCAGTGTATTGGACGAACGGCTTCGCAATGAAGATGCCGGCGTTGTTGACCAGCGTGTCAATTCGTCCGAAGCGACGAATTCCCTCTGAGATCACAAGTTGCGCCGTCTTCCGCTCCGAGATGTCGCCGGGAACGACGAGGATGTCCTCGTCGTCGGATGGTTTGATCGAGCGTGCCGTCGCCACTACCTCGAAGTTGAGAGCGCGGTAGGCCTTAGCGAGGGCTGCGCCAATGCCCTGCGATGCACCGGTGATGACGGCAACTTTTCGCTTATCGCTCATGGTGACCTCGGAAAGCCATTTTCGATCTGATCATTGACTGCGCCGTCGCGTCGACGGCACGCTTAGATATACGACGCACCGGGAACTGAAATCGACTAGACCATGGTATCGGTTGATACCTTGGCATTGCCGGGACGCCGCGGCCGTTGGGTCTGGCACCTCTACTGCGATGCTATCAGTGGTACCGCGTTTACGGGGTCACGCCATATTGCATTGGTCACCCCGTGACAGGAACGTTGACCCGTTGACCGGGCTCTTTCAGCGCTGATCCAACGAATACTTCAGCTGTCGGCTCCGACGCATGACGTCCCACGGGGAAAAAGGATCGCAGGGGCAATCGACTCAACCGCTGGCATGCTCTACACGGGCAACTGCGCAACCAGGGTTGTTAACTAGCTTGTAAAAGCTCCTCAACTTCGAGGTTGACGACAAGTCCATGGAAACAGTGCCAATTCCCTTGTGGCTCTTTACCAAACACCACGGTCGCACATCCTCGATTACTGCGCTGGCCCTTCAGCGGCGTCGTTTTCGACCGTCACGGGCGACCTGGGACATACATGACGAATGCAATCGTTGCGCGCGACACTCCGAGACGAGGCCTCCGCCGGCGGGTGATTGAATTGACACTTTGGTATCATGGACTCTTAGCGCAATATGGCTCAGCATTCTCTCATCTGGTCTTATGCCGGGGATGAGCATGATCGTCGCAAATACGCCTTGCCGTGCGAGGCAATCGCTCATACCAGACAGCGCACCGATCGTGTTTGTCGTTGACGACGACATCTCAGTGCGTGAAGCCCTTGGTGAACTGCTTCATTGCGCCGGATGGCGCACTGAGACGTTCTCGTCAGCGCAGAGTTTTCTCTCGCGCTCACGGGTGTTCGTGCCCAGCTGTCTAATCCTCGACGTCAGCCTTCCGGACCTCGACGGTCTTGAACTCCAGCGACGCATTGCCACAGACCGGGTCGACATGCCCATCATTTTTATCACCGGTCACGGCGATATTCCGATTACCGTTCAGGCGATGAAGGCAGGAGCGGTCGAATTTTTGACCAAACCCTTTGGCGATGAAGTGTTGTTGGCTGCCGTCGAGAGCGCTATCGAACGTAGTAAGACTGTGCTCGAGCGCGAGGCGGACCTCCGGGCGCTGCAGGAACGCTATGCCTCACTCAGCCCGCGCGAACGGGATGTAATGAATTTCGTCGTTTCCGGAATGATGAATAAGCAGGTTGGCGGCCAACTTGGTATCAGCGTGATCACGGTGAAAGCTCACCGCGGTCGAGTGATGAAAAAGATGAAGGCCAGGTCGCTTGCCGACCTTGTTGGCATGGCCGCGAACCTTCACATGAAAAGCTAGTCATTGGGCGCTCCTGCGATCTGCCCGCGGTGGCCTTTTGCCTAAATTAGATGAATAAGTCCGCTCGCCAAGCATGACGGTTTGGGCTCAAGAACGGTGGGTCCTAGCTGAGCTAGCGGCGAGGCGGGCCGAGCAATGCCGGCTCGAACAGCAGGGCGACAATCAGTGTCCAGACTATCGAAATGATCAGAAGCCGTCCCATGCCGGCCGTGCCGGGGTGGGTTGACAGGGACAATGTCCCGAAAGCGGTTCCGGTGGTAAGCGCGCTGAACAGCACCGCGCGCGCCAGGCTCGATTCGAGTGGTTTCGACTCGCCCGCCCGCCAGGCAATGACGAAATAGATATTGAAGGCAACGCCGACGCCGAAGAGAAGCGGCAAGGCGATGATATTGGCAAAGTCGAGCGCTTCTCCGGTGAAGACGCACGTCGCCAGCGTCAGGAGCCCGGTCAGAAAAATAGGCACCATGGTCAGGACCACGTCGTGAATTCGGTGCAGCACGAGAAGCAGCAGCGCGACGATGCCAAGAAATGACCAAAGACCCGCCTGGGCGAAGGCGTTCACCATCGTTCGTGCCGCTTCTTGTGTCGTGACCGGCGGCCCGGTTGCCTCGGGCGCGACGGCAAGGACGGCGCGCGAGAATCGTTGCAGCGTGCGATTGTCATTCGAATCGCCTCGCGGGACCACGTTGATCCGGGCACGGCCGTCCGGCGTCAGCCAATCGCGAACCAATTCGGCGGGCATCGTTTCCCGGGTCACGGGTTTCGCCTCGAGCAAGCCGTGCAATTGCGAGATCAGAATGCGAAAGGGATCGATCAGGACCCGCTCGGCGCGATCCCGGTCGGCCCTTGGCGCCGCCGCAAGCTTGTCAAGCACGGAGGCGAGCCGGCTCGCACGGACCGCCGCTTCGTCGTGCGCCGTTCCTGCCGCCTGCCGCAGCGCCGCCGCCGTGGCGTGAAGACTGTCGATGGTCTCGCGATCGCTTGGGGGCGGTTTGGTGTCGAGCGGCGTGAACACTGAATCGAGCAGCATTGCCGCGTTCGAAATCGCCGCCAGCTTTTCGGGCTGATCGCTGGGGATGAGACTGGTCAGGGTCATCGCCCGCTCGACCTCGGGCAGCGCGGCGACGCGCTCTGCCAGCGCGTCCGCGGCCTTGAGGGACGGTGCGATGATATCGATCGTATTGGGGGTGCGATCCGGGTCCGACATCAGATCGGCCAGCGTCGCCACCGACTCGAGCTTGGGGTTGCGGAGATGAAACGGATTGAAGTCGAACCGCAGCCACGGCAGCGACAACAGCGAGACCGCCGCCGCTGCCGCCGCGATCGCAAGGACGAGCCGTCGGCGTTTGACCAGAAAGTGATCAACCGGTGCCAGCGCGGCGAAGCCGACCGCTCTGGATTCGCCGGCCGGACGCGCGACCGTCAGGAGCGCAGGAAGAAACGTGACGGCGAGCACAAAGGCGACCACCATACCCATTCCGGCGATGAGCCCGAGTTGGCCGGCGCCGATATAGCTCGTCGGCAGGAAGGCAAAGAAGCCGATTGCGGTCGCCGTTGCGGCGAGCGCCAGCGAGCCGCCGACTTTATGTCCCGCGCCGACCAGCGCCGCTCCCAGATCCGTCTGCAGCAGCCGCTCTGCCCGGTAGCGGACACTGAATTGGATTGCAAAATCGATTCCGAGCCCGACGAACAACGGCACGAAGCCGACGGAAATCACGTTGAAGGTTCCGAACGCCAAAAGGCCGAGACAGGTTGCGATTGCCAGACCGGCGAGAGTCGTTGCCAGGATGCAGGCGATGACCCGGGGCGACCGGACCGCGAGCCACAGCATCAGGATAACGCCGGCAAGCATGACCCCCGCTATCAGCCAGGCGCGCTCGGCGATGCTCGCGAATTCGTCGTCCGCCAGCACGGCCTGACCCGTCAGGCGAACGGTCGCGCCGCCGTCCCGCGTGAGATCGAGATCGCGGATCGTCTGGCGGATCGCGTCGGTGGCGGTGCCGGCGGCGAGCAACCTGGTAAAATCGCGCTTCGGGTCGACGAGTATGAAGCGCCGCGTCTCTCTGAGGCTCCCCGCCTTGTTCGAGATCAGTTCGCGCCACGAAAAGAACGCGGGCTTGCCCTCCATCACAGCGCTGATCGTGTCGGCCATTACTTGAAAGGGCCGGTCAAAGGTGGCGAGCTTGGTGTCGCCGTGGCTGACGCCGAGAAGCACAGTCGACAGGGTCGAGCTCACGCCGCGCAGGCTGGGGTCGGCTGCGATCGGCCCCAGAAAAGGCTGCGCCGAGATCAATTGCGTGGTCGAGGTGTCGACCTCGGCGCGCGACAGGAACAAAAGCCCTTCATGGGTGAAAAAGGGTCCGGCATCCGGCCGGCGCACCGAGGCGAATATGTCGGGGCGCTGGGCGAGCTTTGCCGCCAACGAGGCCGCGGCGCCTTCGGCAAGTTCCGGGGTGGCGCCATCGATAACGACCACGATGTTGCTGCCGAGTTGCGGGAACGCGCGGTCGAAAGCGGTGTCGTTGCGTCGCCACGCCACATCGGGCGAGATCATCGACAGCGCGTCGCTGTTGAGCGCGAAATTCTGGCGCGTGTACGCGACCGACAAAAAGGTGAGTATGGCGACCAGAACGATGACGACCCACGCCCGCTTGCAGCTCGTGCGGACGAGACGCGCGACCGTCGTTCCGATCCAGTCCGACGCCAACTCAGACCGTCATGTTCGGTTGCTGACCGTGGAACTAGTGAGCCGCTGCGCGGTCGCGCAGGAAGTGAAAAAATTCAACACCTTCCCGCAAGCGCCTTACCATCATCTCGGGACTCGTCACCATCTCCGCCACTATCGATGCGATCTTGTCGGTGCGGAAGTAGAAACGGCGGTAGAACGCTTCGACCGAGTTGAAGATCTCGGTATGAGTCAGATTCGGATAATTGAGCGGCGCGATCTGGATGCCGCGTTCGTCCGTCATTTCCGGATGTTCGAAATCGAGCCAGCCATTTTCCTGCGCTTGGCGATAAAGCTCGGTCCCGGGATATGGCGCTGCCAGAGAGACCTGTATGGTGTGAGGATTGATCTCTCGCGCGAACGCGATGGTCTCCTCGATCGTCTCTTTGGTTTCTCCGGGAAGGCCCATGATGAAGGTGCCGTGGATCACGATGCCGATGTCGTGGCAATCCTTGGTGAAGCGCTTGGCGACATCGATGAGCATTCCCTTCTTGATATTGTGCAGAATCTGCTGGTTTCCGGATTCGTAGCCTACCAGCAGAAGCCGCAAGCCGTTGTCGCGCATGATCTTGAGCGTCTTGCGCGGGACATTGGCTTTCGCATTGCACGACCAGGTGACACCCAGTTTGCCGAGTTCGCGCGCGATCGCCTCGGTGCGCGGCAGGTTGTCGGTGAAAGTATCGTCGTCGAAGAAAAACTCCTTTACCTGCGGAAAATACTGTTTCGCCAGCCGGATCTCGTCGATGACATGACCGACGCTGCGTACGCGGTAACGGTGGCCGCCGACCGTCTGCGGCCACAGACAGAAGGAGCAGCGCGACTTGCAGCCGCGTCCGGCATAGAGCGA
>Ga0123355_10009470_pt1 | contig 14818 bp, 10 predicted proteins | sample TergutEmb28metaG_3_FD_89872 | JGI IMG/M metagenome (GOLD analysis project Ga0123355, IMG submission 89872) | Embiratermes neotenicus P1 segment gut microbial communities from Petit-Saut dam, French Guiana - Emb289 P1 | ecosystem: Host-associated > Arthropoda: Insects > Digestive system > Gut ...
AAAGTTTCAAACTTCTCTGGCCATTATCTCCGTAACCGTTCAACTTTGGATATAGGTGTTTTGGGTTATATCGGTATAGTTTAACATAAGGAACACTCTCCCGAAGTCTGGCACATTCCTCCTCGGACACCCTGTATATATGTCTACATGTATGGTACACCCTGGTATACTGGAGTAATGTGATGCTAAAATTGCAATAAAAGGCTTTATTAGACTATCTAAGTGTAACATTTTTGAACTTTAAATACGCTGATATAAACATAAAACATAGAAGTGTTAAACCTTATGATATAAGTATAGAAATATGAGGTATAAAACAGTCAGATGTTACATTAAAAGTTTTCAAGTGTCTTGGAATGTGATATGAAATGAAATTAGAATATTATTGTACGTACCAATGGTAGAAGCAGTCTGGTAGGTGGAAGGGCATGACCCATTAATATTACCATGTCCCTCCTCAAACAGATCACCAGATCCCCACTATTAATTTCTTATAAACAATTTTTACGTACAATCACACTGTTTCCACAAGGAACTCATAGCAGAACAAAACGCAGGTGAAAACAACCCCATGTACCAGGTGATCTTCGACCCCCGCATTACATCACCTCCCGCAATATACACCAATCAATACTTCGCTACTCTACCGACTTCCTAGATCTCAGTCCCGAACATGCTCTACCACCTACAAGACTGCTTCTACCATTGAAATGTACAATAATATTCTAATCTCACTTAATGTCACATTCCAAGACACTGTATTGCATTTCTTGAAAACTTTTATTGTAACATTTGCCTGTTTTATATCTCATATATTTATATCTATATAATAAAGTTTAACTTATATGTTTTATGTTTATATTGGTGTTTTTAAAGTTCAAATATTTTTTATTTCATATAGAAGCCTCTTATTGTAATTTCATCATAACCATCTCTGATATACCAGGATGTACCATATGTGTAGACATTTGTTATAACATACCTCTACTTATTACAACTGTCTTTCTGAAGATAAGCCCTCAGGTTCAAAACATGTACATGTGGAGGATATCATGAAAATTAAATTAAATTAAATTAAATTCAGTTGAAAAAAAGGTACATTTTGTTGGTTTATGTTTTATGACAATAAATGCAGTCACACTTTCAGTTAGCACAGCTATATTTGTATTGAAATATACCAACAAGCTACATGTGTTGACCCCTGCTGATCATCTTCAGGTAAGTTCGGTTATCAAATGAAAAGGAGAAGCATTCATTGCCACACTACCTTCGGATCCCAGGTTTTTATTGTATGTGTAGAAATTGTGAAGTTATATATATTTTGTATTTTAAACTTTAAACTTGAAATAAGTTTTTTAAATATTAACTAAATATTATCTGTGTATGTGATAAAAATCTGGGCTATCAAGGTGATGTAGCACTATAAGTTTGTATAGTATTCGAGTTGCTAACCAAAAGTCCCTGGGAATGCCGCATGAAAACCGCTTGTCATACTGTTGTGTGCCACTAGGAATTGCGAGCTGTACCCTCTGTGAACCACTCTGTCAAGCAGCATCCTGCTGTGAGGACGTGTATGTTTTTCCTGTGCATTTATGTGATGTCTTGCTAGTGCTGTTTTGTGATTACACCGACCTGCTAAAATGATGGATGTGAAGGAGCAATGGATTTGCATCAAATCCTGCTTGAAATGCGGCAATTCGGCTTCGGAAACACACAGAATGTTTACAGAAGCATTTGGTGATAATGCCGTAGGCCAAAAACAAACCTACAAATGGTGTAAGCGTTTCAAGAATGGATGGATGTCATTTGATGATGAAGAGCAGTCTTGACGAACTTCGACCAGAGCCATGACCAAAAATGTGGCAAAAGTTTGACATTGAAGGCATGTGCATAAGAAATTTGTTCCACCAGGACAGATGGTGAGTGGAAAATTCTTTTGCGACGTTCTGAGGCGACTGAGGGAAAACAGCCAACCCAACATCCAGACAAATGGTGCAACAACTCCTGGACCCTGCATCATGACAGAACTTCAGCTCACGCATTGCTTGTGCAGCAGTTTTTGGCTTCCACGAAGACGACAGACATCCTCCACCCTCCCTGCTCACCAGACCTCACCCCCTGTGATTTTTTCCTATTCCCAAAGATGAAATTGAAGCTCAAGGAGCGACTTTTGGCAGCATTGAAGAGTTCCAGACCAAATTGCAGTACGTGATGAAGATGCTGACATGAAATGACTTCCAGCAGTGCTTCTGATTATGGAAATCTGCTGGAATCGCTCTATCAATGCAGAAGGGGGACTACTCTGAAGGGGATGGAGGCGAATAGAAATTTTGGTAAGTGATTAAGCTGTGGCAGAGGAATTTCAGGAACTATGGGTAGCGCCTCATATGTGTAATTATGATATTGAACTTGCCTATGTATGACTGGAAAGGGTCAAAACATCTAGCAAGTTGTCATATATTAGTAAAAATGTAGTTTTGTGTACCGAAAGGGTAGTTACATTTGTTGGGTATACTTGTTCTGTCCTTGTATTGTGATAATAACTTTTGGTTATGTTGGGATGCACTCTCAGTCACATTTTGACATTATCAAATACATATATATATATATATATATATAGATTTGTTGAACTGTACGGATTCAAAAATATTAATTTAGTTTCAGACAGTTGCATTTCATCTGAACATGAATGCTTGTAATCTTCACATCTACTTTCGCGTGTTTACTGGCATGAGATGAATTGGGCAGATGTGTGTGTTACAGGATCAGATCAATGAATGGGCGAACATGACTGGTTTCCTGTCTGCACTTGGAGGAGTGTGTTTGCAACGTAAATCCCCATCAAGACCATCATCAGGTTTGGGTTTGCTTCCCGTGCCAAGTCTGGAGCCTCGCAAACTGGCCAACTCGACTCAGGATGTACAGTATTGCCCTGTTACTCAGTAAGTTCTTTCAGCTTGTAAGATGGCAGCCACTCACTCATATAACTGGGGCTTGAGAATGCATGTCATTAAAGTAGACCATTGTTTCAAACTATATGTTCTTAATTCCTTTTCTTAATTTTATATAAGTAAAACTTATTTTTATTGGCAATATCCATTTCAATATTTTAAGCTTTCTTTCTGTCTGTGAATGTCACTTTCTTTTGAACAACTGATATTGGTTTCGGTACCTCGTAAGTGTAAATGCTGGCTTTAGAATAGAACCTTGAATAATTGTAATGACATTGGAGTTTTCCTGAGGAGTCCACTATTGATGTTTGGTCTGACAACTCTTGTAAATTGATGTCACTGTTAATTGTCATATACCAATCTGCAGTCATTAGTTGGTCACAGGTATACCTCATTAACATGGGATATGGTAACATGTTTTATAGTGATAAATAAATTCCCAATACATCCCTTTTGTTAAATGCTATATACAGGTTGCATAACTAATCTAAATTATGGAAGTACCCTTATTTATAAAACTTTCGGGGTTGGACCTCACAGGAAGACACTGGACACTGTCTGTGGTCGCTGCATAATAGTTGGACATTTAAACCTTTGAGAAAACTGGGGAGGAAATGTTAGAATTACACCCGCAGAAATGTGGAGTAACAAGACTTACCTAGAATCAGTAGAAATGTGATGTGAATCATTGATTTCTTCGTGTTGTCTTATATTGGCATAACTTTGTGCAAAATAGGCTTGCAAACTACAATTTCATTACTGTTATAATTTTGAGACTTCCGTCGTGATGTAATGGGGAACCAATTGAAATTGTCATCATGACATTATGACTTCATCAGTAGCCAGTCAGAGTTAATATAAAAGAATGTGTCTATTAAGGTGGGCCCAAAGTTAGTGACATTCGCTAAGGGTTAGTGACAAACTGCAAGCAGTTGCAGAAATCAAGTAGTAATGCATCTGCTAAGATCGAAGTAAATATAAATGACTTCTGACAATAAAGGGCAATGAGATCTTGGTCATTACAGCACATATTATTACTCTTTTCTGCAGGTTTGTGGGTCAATTACTGCGATTGCTGGTTTGCAACAATGAAAAATTTGGTGCCCAGATACAGAAACATGTGAAAGAATTAGTGGGCCATGAGATGTCTCCAGCTCTCTATCCTATTCTTTTTGACCAGATAAAAGCCATTGTTGAGAAATTCTTCGATCAACAAGGACAGGTATGTTTATGAACCAATTGTGTACTGTTACTTAGAAACTCTTATTGCAGTGGTGTAATACAGTTTTCAAGGACTTATTTATGTGAGTTCTGTCTCCATATATGTGTTACTGGTTGGACCAAGAATTAGTTTTCTTAGTAAATGTTTCTTATATTCCACTGTAGACAGCTTCAGGTGACATGCATGAATAGGTTCATGTAGGCTGCTACAGTTGTTAATAAGTGAATGTGTTTATTTTAGGTAATTGTCTCTGACATAAACACACAGTTTATCGAACACATCATATTCATCATGAAGAATGTGCTGGACAGTAAAACAGACCAACCATCAGAACACCTTGGTGTTACCAGTATTGAAGGCATGATGTTGGCTATTGTCAGGCAAGTTATTAATTCATGGTGTAGATTTTTATTAACAAGGATGAGTTAATATTTTGATATCTTTTTTCAGTGCAGTAAAATCTTAGCATAAAACACTTGTGTGAAGTGACAAATTATATGCTTTGCAATGAAATTTTGTTATCATAAAATACAATAAAATTGAATTCAGAACTTTAGGTTATTATTTTTACAAAGGTTGGTGCATGTTTGCCAAATACATACACACGCTGTGTGTATTGTGACATTACAAAGTGCAAAGAAGTAGGCTGCCTGATTTAGGAACATATGAAGGGAGAGTGAAAGTATCACAGATGGGATATAACCAATTCATTTTGCATATTAACAGGTATGTTCGTCATCTTGATCTGACAGTACTTGCTATCCACATTAAGACAAAGCTTTGCCAACTGGTGGAAGCCATGATGAAACGAAGGGATGATCTTGCCTTCCGTCAAGAAATGAAATTTCGCAACAAATTGGTAGAGTATTTGACAGACTGGGTGATGGGAACGTCACATCAAATAGCCCCTCCAGGATCTGGGGATGTTACTGTCATTATCAGGTATGTTTTAAATCACATGAGCATTACTGGGTATTTGATCAGCAAATTACATCTGTAGGACAACCATTTTTGATGTTCTGAAGGACATGCTTATCCTTAGAACCTTGAAAATGGTGTAGCAGGGCAGGCCCAGTTCAAATCCTAGACATGCCATTCTTAGATAAAGCAGTATTTAGATGATCCTGTATATGATTCATTTTCATTAAGAGGACACTTTTTGCGAAAAGAGAAGCAGTGTTAGCTAATTCCATAAGGAATTATCTTATAAATTTCATTGCTAGGCAGCTTGTCACTGATGGTGGGCATGCAGTCACACAGTCTCATCTGCATATGTCATTCTGGAACTGATTTTCCATGTTCCTGGGACATTGTGATGCTGCTGTGTGACTATTTTAGGTGCCCATAATTTGTCTAAGGGGAGGATCCCAGCTAATTTGTCTTAGAAGAACAGTTAAGATTTGCGGGTTTTCTGCCCCAGAAACATGACTAAACAAAATAATACAAATGAATATCCAAGTGTCTTACGTCATGTCATTAGCCAGTATATTGGTATGGACCAGCTGAAGAAAACCACAAAGTTTTGATATAGAAGACTGAGGTAGAATTTTACTTGGATGCTCACAGACTGCATCACCAAACCAGAGTAGCTTATCAACCACAAGCAGGAAGCAGGAAAATAATGAGGGACGGGTGAAAGGAAAGCAAAGGGGGGAGGGCATGAATTGCGGTTGTGCATACTGTATCCTTCGCATGATGATGGGTGCGTTATTTACTTACTGCACAGCTTGGTGCTTTCGTTGTAAGTTCTTGAAGATAAATCTTGGAAAGATATGCAGCTCTGTATCAGCGTGACAACCACAAAATATTTTGGGTGGCTGAAGATTCATCAGAGATTTGTGAGTGAAATTTGTATCTAAATTTGTTGTCAATATATTACATACTTTCACTACAGAATTGAAGCCTGTAAAATATAATCCTTGGAATCTTAATGTGTGCGGTTGCCTTAGTAGACCTTTCTTATTATCTCTTTTGGTGTGGAGTCCCATTTTCTTCAGTTCTGTCCTCTAAATTTGGCTTGCTCTGGAAGTTATTGTAGATTTATTGTTTACTGTCAGTTTCACATACCACTGACTAAGGACAATGCAAACATATTCATTAGGAATGTCTTTTCTTTGGTTTTTTAATAGTGGGGAGTGTTCTGCTCTGTTAACAGAGACCCAGCCCAAGTCACGTATCTTTACTTTTATGTATCAAACTTCATGTCACAAATTGGATTAGTATGTTATTAGTACCTTAATCTGCCAGCTGCTCTGACATCCATTGTTTCCCTCATCATGTGGGTTTTTTAAATCTGATGAAATGTGTGTTCTCTTATTTTTGAGAACTGTTGACTTTATTATCCAGACCAACAAATGCACAACATATGTATATTAACAGTATTTTCTATATTGTAAGTACTCCTGCATGATTCAGTGCATCTGCATCATCTTTAGGGAGTCTTATAATTCTACTTTGCTAAAGTTACAAAAATCATTAAGGTTACAACTCAATGAAATCAGTAGATTAAAATGTTTACATACATGATCGTTACAGTGTATGATACAGTGCAATCTATAAAATGTTGTAAGTTGTGTCAGCTGCTATAATCATCATACCCGCATATAGGAAACACCAACATAGGGATTACACCTACCAAGAGAGTCCAGATTGTATAGACAGCCACCAAGCTAACATCTTCCATGTACTGTAATTGTAGCAGATGACGCAGCTTACAACATTTTATAGATTGTGTTGTATCATCACCTGTAACAATCACATATGTAAACATTTTAATCTACTAATTTTATTGCGTTTATAACCGTAATGATTTTTGTAACTCTAGCAAAGTAGAAGGATAAGACTACCTGAAGACGATGCAGATGCATTGAAACATGTAGGAGTACTTACAATATGTAAATATTGTTTTTATATATATATATATATATATATATATAGTGCATTTTTGGTCTAGATAATAAACTATACAAGATGCATGTTGCATGCATCAAAATAAAAAACTGGTAACTTGTTTCCTTTACAATTTTCTTGAAGCCAGAATTAAGTTCGGTGACAAGCTGAAGTCAAGGAAATAATTTGTGGGTTGAGAATTAACAGCATTTTAATGCCCTGTCTCCCTTCTGCTACTTGAAACAATTTACTTGAGATGTTTAATGTATTGAGGCTTTAGGTGAAGTGTCAATGTTTCAGAGATTTGGACCAAGCATGCATGGAAGCAGTTGCTGCATTGCTTAGAGGGTTGCCACTACAGCCAGAAGAGTCTGATCGTGGTGACCTCATGGAAGCTAAGAGCCAACTTTTCCTCAAGTGAGTTCAAGATTTCTACACTAAATTTGGAAGTGGAAGAAATGAATGTAGTTGCATGACTGTGTTGAAGGAATATCAAGTGAAAATTACATGAAATAAACATTGTAACATTTGTGAAAAGAAATAGGATTAGGGTATCTAGGAACATGTATAGAGGGACTGAGGGGTAACTTGTAATACAGAAGGGGTCAAGGACCTTATGTATGGTAATGATGAAATTAAGGGTGTATCTTTGGATTGCTCCACGTCACAAGCATTCCATCTTTAACAAAATTAGCAGCTTAGTTGGCAAGCATAAAATCAAGACAATCCATATACTGGTGAAGAAAACCGTCATTACATTAATTCTGCTTAAGTAAATTAGTTCCTCAATACTCCTGGTGCATACTGTATCCCTTGTGAGTGTGGCAAGGTGTTTGTGGGACAGACGAGAAGAACCATAGCAGCCAGACATAAGAGCAGATGAGGCACTTACATCATGGCCAACCCAAGAATTCTGCTGTTGCAGAACACATATTCTATACTGGACATAAAATTAATTTCAACAACACATTAAGTTTGGGCAAGGCCACTAGCTACATGGACTGTTTGGTGAAGGAAACAAGAGAAAAATGTTTAGATCCAAACATCTTTAAAGGGAAGGAGGGCTTCACTTTAAGTTGAACATGGCAACCTGTAACGAAATTATTGAAACAGAGAAAAGATGCTCCCAAAGAGAAGCAAGGCCACATGCAGCAGTTTTTTTACTCCACCCATTAACCCCCATTGGCTGATGTCCTTGCATGAGTCCTGGTCTGCTACTGCTATGTACTGGGGACATACTGGGGGTCAAGTCATTTCAACACCCTGGTGATGGAGACAGAGTTGGTTTCTGAAACATTGGCTGTTTTAAACAAACTTTTGTGGCTTTCAGCCCGAGAAGATTTCATTGCATTCTATACATTTTGTCTTATGCATTTGTGGTACCAATTAATATTAGGTAGGATGCTTTTAATAATAATTGTACCTGCCTCAAGAGCAATGACAGCATTTCAGTTCATATTTTGGTGCTTTTGTGAGTTTAGACTTGTAAAGTTTAGTCCAAATAGTTTGGTATGGATCATTAATTAATTAGGTTCATGAATTTCAATAGGGGCCATTGTTATTCAGTTTAATGCAAGTATGTACAGCCATAATGGAATTTTTCTTCTTTTGTGTGTGTTAGTGGTCCTAAGACATCAGGTGTATTTCTCTGAGTTTTGAAATTTGATCAGTTTGTGAGATTAAGATTAAATGGTACTAAAATCAGGCTGTTTGCCAATCTATAGCTCAGAAGTTACAGATAAATAGCTGAGAGATGCTAGCTGTAATAGACATATTATCAAATATAATACCAGATTTTTGTTAATAGTATGGTGACGTTATTTGCTGATATGTTATTTTTTGTTACTAGGTATTTTACATTGTTCATGAATCTGCTAAATGACTGTAATGACGCACAGGATGTGGAAAGGGATGTTAACAGGCAGCGTGTGGCTGCTGGAAAGTTAAATACTTTCCACAATGCAACAATACAAGCAATGTCAAATTTGCTATCTGCCAACATTGACAGTGGCCTTATGCATTCCATAGGTAAGGAGTAACACTATAATCAAATGTATTAAGTGTGTACAAATCAGTTACAGGGTTGCAGTGTTTTTCCTTGTGTAGTTTTGTGTATGAAAATCCTGTAGATGAAACATGGTCACAGTGTTGTTACCAAAAGAAGTTTGGACACTGTGGGGTCACCATGAAACTTGCCATGCAGAATTGCATTCTATGTGATCCTGTGAACTATGAACAAACTCTTCAAGGATTGTGAAGGGGGAACAAATTGATGGGTGTTACACGAGATACATGGTTTTATGACTGTTCATATTCACTGATTCCCTAACGCCTTATTAAAATTTAACAAATGAAGTTTCCTCAAGTTCTTTGTCACCCAAAGAAACATGAAATGGGTCTTCTGTCTATGTCTTGATTACAAGATACCTAGGAAGGCCATGAGGAATTTCTTGTGTGAGAATGGTTTGTAAACAGAGGTTTCATTCTGTTTGTATTTTGTGTCTTGCTACAGATTTGGGTTATAATCGTGATCTCCAGACCCGTGCAGCATTCATGGAGGTATTGACAAAAATTCTTCAGCAAGGAACAGAGTTTGATACACTAGCTGAGACTGTTTTAGCAGATAGGTTTGAACAACTTGTGCAGTTGGCAACAATGATCAGTGATAAAGGTGAATTACCCATTGCAATGGCTCTCGCCAATGTTGTGACTACATCACAAATGGTAAGTGTCTATATTAATGGGAATTGTTACAGTTATGTAACACTATGTGAAATGTAAATATTTATTTTTATGTGACATGTTGTTTTGAGGGGCACATTATATATCTTGACATTGGCATTGCACATATTTGTTCTACCCTTATGTAATGTTTTGCTTTCAGGATGAACTAGCAAGAGTATTTGTAACACTATTTGATGCGAAACATTTATTATCTCCACTATTGTGGAACATGTTCTACCGAGAAGTTGAAGTTTCCGATTGTATGCAAACACTATTTCGAGGAAATTCATTGGGCAGCAAAATTATGGCATTCTGTTTCAAGATTTATGGTGCTAGTTACCTACAAAATCTACTGGAGCCATTAATCAGGCCATTACTTGAAGAAACCAGTCTGAACTTTGAAGTGGATCCTGCAAGGTCAGTTGTTAGTTTTATATATTAACCACTTGTGTGGGATTGTAACAGGCCTGCTGCTACATGTGGAGCTGCCACTTAAATTTGCACTTTGGCTTTTGATACCTGTCACTTGCTTGGAAACCAAGTAGTAAAAATTGCCTCCCTACCATCTATGAATGAGACAATAAAATATAATGGCAACAGTGACTGAAAACTTATGGCAACAGATGTTATTGTGTGTGGAATATTTTACCTGTAATGAGCTGAACCTAACATTTCCACACAGTGGGGTAAGTTTTCTCATTACTTTATATCTTTGTTTTTATATTTGTGTTTGTTTATATATGAAGAACAAAGTGGACATGCAATTTCTTTCCATGCTGGTGAGTGTAATAGTTTTCCTGTTCTAAAGTTAATGTAATTACCTACTCTCCACTCTGTTTCATGCTATTAGTGAAAGTTGATTAAACCATGCTTTGGTTCATTAAAAAATCATCTTTGTTGTCTGTTCATATAAGGCAACTCTTCTGGCTGCATGTGTATAGGAAGCAATACAGGTAGCCATTACTAATTGAATTTTGGTATGTTTTGAATAATGTGGTCAACATAATGTTTCTGAAATTGTGGGATTCGGATGGCATATGTTACACAAATCATTTTCATTAGTCCATCAAGTATTTGAATAAAAATTATTTTTTGTGGGGCACACAGTGGTGCAGTTGGTTGGCACTGTGCTACAAGCCAGAAAGTCATGGATTTGATTCCCAAATTTTTCATTGACACAATTCTTGTAGCCACACTATGGCCCTGGGGTCAACTTAGTCTCCAACAGAAATGAGCACCAGGAATATTTCCTGGGGGGTAAAGGCGGCAGGTCCGTAGGGCTCACAACGTTGCCACATTCATTTGCTGATTGTCTTGAAATCCTGGACCCTCAGGGCCTGTCCAGGCCTGTACAGGGGTGGCTTTACTTTTTATTATTTTTGTAGTATGTTAAACAGTGAAAGAATATTCAGTTTTTTATTAAGATGAAACACATTAAATGAAAAATTGTGTTATTACAGCATTTGTATAGACATTTTAAACTTTAAAGCTTGTATTACTTTTATTGTTGATGCAGATAAACAAAAGAAGCCTATCCAATAAAATGTTCTGGTTAAATTATAGAAAATGGAAGTGGAAATGAGTACTTTTATTGTTGATGCAGATAAACAAAAGAAGCCTATCCAATAAAAAGTTCTGGTTAAATTATAGAAAATGGAAGTGGAAATTAGTTTCATCATCATCATTGGCTTGACAGCCCCTGATGGGCCCTGGCCTTCTTCAGAAGCTTTGCCCATTCATCCCTGTCGAGGGCGACCTTTTTCCAGTTCTTGGCCTCTAACATTCTTATGTCTTGATCTCCATTGTCCCATCGTAGTTTCGGTCTTCCAGATCTTCTTACACCATTCGGTTTGGTGTTGAATATTTTTTTTAAGAATTCTATCATTATTCATATGCATCAAGTGCCCAGCCCGTGCTAGTCTATTGACTTTGATGTAATTAACAGTGTTTCATTCTCTTGCTTCACTCCAAAGATACATTGAAGCACCTTTCTTTTGAACAGGCTTAACTGCCTCTCATTTGTTTTAGATAGAGTCCATGTTTCGTAGGCATGTGTAAGTACAGGTCTAATGAGTACTTTATACATCAATATTTTAGTGTTTTATGAGGTCAAGTGGGACCTCATATGCTTTCTCAGTCCGTGGAAATGCCAGTTTGCGGCTAGGATACGTTTTTGGATTTCTGCGCTGATGTCATTGTTACAATCGATGTCTGACTCTAAGTAACTGAAACTATGAACAACTTGAAATTTGTATGGTCCAGCTTCTAGATAGTGAGGATAACCTGCATGGCTCTTCTTAGTTACTGGCATATATTTGGTTTTTTCTTGATTAGTGAACATAGTCATGCTCTTAGATGCTTTTTCTAAACTGGTGAATGCCTCAATTGTAGCTGACTGAGTTCTTCCAATTATGTCAATATTGTCAGCATGTGCTAAAATTTGAACAGACTTATAAAAGATGGTACCTGTTATATTTACAGCAGTGTCTCTGATAACTTTCTCTAATGCTATATTAAACAGTAAACAAGCCAATGCGTCCCCCTCTCGAACTCCGTTTTTAACGTTAATGGGTTTTGATAATCTGTTCTATATCTTAACTTGACACTGAGTGTTATTCATTGTGGCCTTGACTATGGCAATCAGTTTTCATGGTATATTCATGTCTTCAGTGGCTGCGTATAGGCTACGTCTATTTATGCTGTCATGTGCCGCCTTAAAATCAATAAAGAGGTGATGTGTGTCCTTTCCATGTTCACTACATTTTTCAAGTATTTGACATAAAGTGAAGATCTGGTCTACTGTGGACCGTTGCATGCGATAACCACATTGGTAATCACTAATGGTTGTCTCTACATGGGGCATAAGCCTATTAAACAAGATGTTGGAGAAGATCTTATAAGCAACACATAGTAGGCTTATTCCTCTATAATTTGAGCATATTGTCATGTCTCCTTTCTTGTGTATAGGACAGATGATACTCCAATTCCAGTCTTCTGGTATGGTTTCAGTAGTCCAGAATTTTGTTATTAGCTGGTGCATACATTCAACAAAGTCTGGACTGGCTTTCTTTATTAGTTCTGCTTGTATAAGATCTATTCCTGGTGCTTTGTAATCCTTAAGCTTTTGTGTGGCATTTTCTACTTCATCTAGTGTTGGAGTAGGTTCATCGATGTCTTAATACACTTGATAAGTTTTCTGGCTAGTAACATGTTGATCGGAAAGTTTTTTATTCAGCAGTTCATCAAAATGTTCCCCCCATCTACTGAGTATATCATCCTCCTGGCTTAAAAGTGTTCCTTCTTTGCTTTGATATGATATTGTTCTAGGTTGAAAGTCCTTTTGCTTTGATATGATATTGTTCTAGGTTGAAAGTCCTTTCTGCTTGTGTTTAGTTTTTGATAGAAGGATTTGCTTTCATTGTTACTTCTGAGACGTTCCTCTTCCTCAAGTCCACGTTCAATAAATATCTTCTTCTTTTGTTTATGTACTCTTTTTTCCTAACTTCTGGCAGTTCTATATTCCTCCACTGCTTTCTGAGTGTGATTTCTTTGTTGCATCCTTTTGTATGCATTGTTTTTGCTGATTGTTGCCTGTTTGCATTCTGCATCAAACCAGTCTTTGTATGTTACTCTTTCTATTCTGTTAAATATGGTGCCAGCTGTTTGCGTTATGGCATTTTTAAGATGCATCCACACCTCGTTAATATCGCCATTGTTATTATTATCATCAGCATGTCTTGTTAAGTACTTCAGGACTCTTCAGTTACTCACTATTAAATTTTCTAGCGTAAGAACTATACGTTTTCCTTGCATTGGAATTTTGATTTCTGATCTTTGATATTAAATGGTAGTGATCTGAATCTATATTAACCCCTCTAAAAGTCCTTACATCCATTACATTAGATACATGTCTTGCATCTATTAGGAGGTGATTTATCTGATTGAAAGTTTGTCCATCAGGGGATCTTATGTATTTTATGTATGTCTTTATGATTGAACACTGTATTTGCTACCACCATGTTTATAGAAGATGCAAAATTTGTAAGTCTAGTTCCATTGTCATTGGATAAAGTGCGTAAACTATACTTTCCGGTAATAGGTCGATAAATCTCTAGCACCCTAAAAATTTTGTCTTCTTCTGTAGCTCAAGTTGAAATAATTTTCCCTTTTTTGTACGCCATATTACTACCTGATGATTGCCAGTCAAATAGGCTGGAACATGATGTAGAAATATAGAGAATTTTCTATATTATTATCATTTTGTTTTTTTCTTAACATAAAAATTGGATCTAGTTACATAATGCAAGAGCATGGTGGTACTGAAGTTGACAGTGTTCAACAGTGTTGCTATCACTAGGCTCATTGTATCAAGTCACAAGGAACATGGAATAGCATGTAAATGCCTTCTACATCAAGAGAAAAAAAATCCTGAAATTTTCTGAGCATGTCTTGTATTAATGGTCTGTTTCCCATCTTAGCAGGTAACAGATGTAGGCTAAATTAGGTTACCATATGAGTTTGTAATTTGGGTTGATTTTACATTCTTTAGTGCAGCTAATCAGTTACATTACAGACAATTTTTGACAGGTTGGACCCTACTGAAGACATAGAGGAGAACAGAAGGAACTTGATTGCGCTCACGCAGAAAGTGTTTAGTGCCATTGTGTCATCTGCAGATAAGTATGATCTTCTTATTTTCTGTCCTAAAAATCTGGAATTTAACCCTTTGGTGCCAAATTATTATGTGTGTATAACATGCAGTGTGATACTCAAAATACTGAACATAATATAATGTACCTGCTCTTGTGCAGCCCTCATTTAAATTCTGGTCTCCTGCAAATCACTGCGGGCATTTAGTTCTGGCACCAAAGAGTTAATGCATGTTGATCATTTCAGTTTGTCGAGAAGTGTTAATAGTCAACCCTGTAAGAAATCATCTTATCCTGGACTTTAATAAAGAAAATACTGTATATGTAATACAAAAGACAAATTTTGGAAGCTTTTCTTCTCCTCCTCCTCCTCCTCCTCCTCC
>Ga0123355_10009471_pt1 | contig 14817 bp, 14 predicted proteins | sample TergutEmb28metaG_3_FD_89872 | JGI IMG/M metagenome (GOLD analysis project Ga0123355, IMG submission 89872) | Embiratermes neotenicus P1 segment gut microbial communities from Petit-Saut dam, French Guiana - Emb289 P1 | ecosystem: Host-associated > Arthropoda: Insects > Digestive system > Gut ...
CGGTCCCTCTATAGAGTTACTATACCACAGTTACTTTTGAATTTCAATCACATTTTCAAATTTGTCTATCAATACGACTTTCTTTATTGAAGAACGCTTCTTAATCTCGAAGAACACTTTTTCTCAATATCTATATAACTAAGTTTTGTACGTCGTGTATCAATAATAATATTTCGAGATTGCTTTGAAGCAAATTTGAACTGATTTCCAATTGTGGATTTAGATGACCCAATCGGAGATTTTATTTCCCACTCTATACCAAACATCAATATATCCGCTGATTTCCGCTTATAATCATCAATAGGAACTATGAATTGCACTGTAGTCTGAAAATGCCTTGCCAATATTAACGCAACATTTACCTCATGTGGCTCTGGTGGATTCGGATGATTTCCGGGAATTATGACATCACCAGAGTGAAGTTGCTTTCTTTTTCTTTTATTCATGAAGCACATTATATCAGAATTGCATGTTAATTAAAAGTGTTTCTTGAATTTCAAGAGGGCGCGTTTCATGCCGTAGGGGTGTATAATTTATACACTTCTTGACAAAGGGTGTGGCGTTTCGCCATCTGTTTCGCTTTGATCCAAGTGAGAAGTATAAGGGGAGGTAGCGTTTCAGTACCTCCCTTGCATTAGAATCGGCATTTCATTATCCGATGTATCGTTTCACCACACAATCAGCACTACCATTTTCTTGACAAAATTGAAAAACTGTTTTATTATACAAGGCAAGAATCCAAGTGGGCAACTATTGGCACAGAAAAGTGCTTGACAGGTTGCCTGCTTATTCGTTCTCACCTGTGAGTTTGGCATAGGTCACAACTGAATACTGATGAGCCGGAAAGGTTACGCAGTATGCGGTAACCCTACTGGCTATTTTTGTACCAATCCACAAATGAATCTTTCAGCAAACTCCGTTGAAAGCTGTCGTGTCGTTGCAGCAAAAGACGCTACCGCTCGGGCAAATCGGGAGGCGGACAGAAAGTATCCCGACACTAAGCTGTATTTTGCATTTTTAGAAGTGCCATAAAATATAATTACCATCGTGTTTTGCAATGGCACCCATTAAACAAATCTATATTGAGAGGAACAAGACTGAATGACAAAACAAATCAACGAGCAAAGCAGCATCATAATAAAAATGCCATTATCCCAAGAACTACCAACATTAACCCTGCGAAAAGAAATCGACGGAACTATTTATACCGTCACCGCCAATTATGACGGTAAGCAAGCTCTAACTGCAAAATTACTGGAAATAATGATGAGAGAAAGGTTGGAAACTTATTGAAAAATAAATCCATGCGCGCTACAATCGAATTAAACACTTACTTGGCAGACTGCTCACACGAAAAGGAGGATTACGATATGTGGCAGTCTAAAGAAATCACAGCCTTGTATCTTCGTCTATCTCGTGATGATGAGCAACAAGGTGAAAGCAACAGTATTTCAAATCAGAAAAATATTCTCATGAAATACGCAAAAGATAATCGCTTTCCAAACCCAACATTTTTTGTTGACGATGGCTACTCCGGTACAAATTTTAATCGACCCGGGTGGAACAGCCTTTTAGAGCAAATCGAAACAGGAAAAATCAAAACCCTTATTGTCAAAGACATGAGCCGCTTAGGTCGAGATTACCTAAAAGTCGGATTTTATACCGAGGTTATGTTCCCGGAAAAAGGAATCCGTTTCATTGCCGTCAATAATGGTATAGACAGTGCTAATCAACAGGACAGCGACTTCACTCCGTTTTTGAATATCATCAACTAATGGTACGCAAAAGACACAAGCAAGAAAATCCGAGCCGTAAAGAAGAACAAAGGCGAAGCAGGAGAATATCTCACCAACACTCCACCCTACGGATACATGAAAGACCCGGAGAATAAAAAACGTTGGATTGTTGATGAGGGAGCTGCACAGGTAGTGAAGCGAATCTACGCCCTATGCTTAGAAGGTTTTGGGCCATCACAGATTGCTCGAAAGCTGAAAGAGGAGCAAGTCCTAAGTCCAACTGCGTATTGGGCATCACAAGGGCGTAAAGTTTCACACACCATCCCTGCCAATCCATGCAAATGGCAGACAAGTACCGTGGCTGAGATTTTAGAGAAGAAAGAATATCTTGGGCATATGGTGAACTTCAAAACATCACGAGAATCTTACAAAAACAAAAAAATAATCAACTTTCCAAAGGAAGAACATAAAGTTTTTGAAAATGCCCATGAAGCCATTGTGGATGAAAATGTCTGGGAGAAGGCACAGCAACGCCGTAAACACAAACGCCGTCCGGCAGGGTCAGGTAGGAGCAATATCTTCTCCGGCATTGCACATTGTGCTGACTGTGGCGCAAAGCTCTACTATTGCTCAAATCCGAGCCATGAATCCCGAAAAGATTACTTCGTCTGCTCAACGTCACAAAAGCACGGCACAGATGCTTGCGGAACGCATTATATTCGTGCTGTAGCTCTTGAAGCGATGGTGTTTTGGCACTTGATGTGTACTATCGACTTTGTGGTGCATTATGAAGATGAATTTCGACAGAGGGTCAATGCCAAGCGTAGTGCGGATTTGAAGAAAGATATTGCTCAAAAACGCAAGGAGATTACAAAGGCGGAACGGCGTATCGCTGAACTGTCAACGATTTTCAAGCGTATGTACGAAGACCATATAAACTCCAAACTCTCCGAGGCTCGATTTATAGAACTCTCTACAGATTACGAAGCAGAGCAGGAAGAACTCCAAGCCAAGCTACTGCAATTACAAAGCGATTTGGAAGAGCAGGAACAGCGTTCCAATGATGTGGATACTTTTATAGATAAGTGCAAGGAATACGTTGGCACAGAGGAATTCAATCCATCTATTTTTTGCGATCTTGTTCACAAGGTATTCGTGGAAGCTCCTGATAGGAGTAGTGGCAAGAGAGAGCAGAAGATTCATATTAGTTATGATATGCTTGGGTTCTTGCCTGAGTTGAGGATTTCGGAGAATGGAACGTTAGGAGAACAACCTGCGTAGCTGATGCTACGCAGGTTGCGGGTGAAATGTGTGTACTGTTTTATGGGGTGGACATATATGTGTCTTGTATGGAGGTGAAATGCTGTCCGCTAGGTCTTATCTCTTGAGCGAATTCTCAAATTATATCATAACTACAAATCTAAAGCAATGAGACCACAGCAGCTTGTTCCGCGTATATCAAGAACTACGATAGTAATGGCTAGCTATTGTTTTTGTTTGGTAGTTACACCCTAGTCACCCATGAAATAGCCCCATTAATGTTTAACCGCTCAGTGCGCTTGACCTCGACATGTATAGCGGACAGGTCTTTTATCATCCGGACTATCAGCACCGCCTTGGAACTGTTGCCCGCGCTGCACATTGTTGTAACCCTCTTCGCGGCACAGGGCGGCAAATTCACGCTCACCACGGCCACCTTTAAGTTTGCTTTTCCATAGATCAAAACTTGTCGTTTTTTGCCAGGTGTGATATACTGCAATCAACAAAAAACCGGGGGTGAGATTGTGCAAATTATAAATACTGCCATAAATGATATTAAAGAGCAGTATAGCCATTTAGGGCAATCAGATATATCTGACGAAATGGCAATAAACTATGTCGCTTTACGCTATTTTTATCAAACCTCAAAGCATTTTAATTTGCGAGACAGCATGGAAATGATAACCGACGGCGCCAATGACGGGGGCATTGATTTTGTCTTTTATGACGAAGAGCAAAACAAAGTTATATTGGCACAGTCAAAACATGTTCAGCAGATTGATAACGGCACAATTATTGCGGCATTAAACAAAATGAGCGCAACTGTCCACGCATTCCTTTCAGGAAATACCGGAGCCTATAATTCGAAAATAAAAAGGGAACTGCAAAACGCGCTTGATCGGTTGCCGGTGGAAGACGCAGGCAATGTGGAATATGTGCTTTTTACCACAGCAAAAGTTAATGTAGATAGTTTATTGGACGTTATAGGGCGGAGCGAATACAGCTATTCTATAGATATGGTAACTATTTATCAGAATAGTGATATCATTGAGAAAATACAGTCAGCGTGGGAAGAGCTTGACACTGTAGATGAAGCCACAATTGAAATTGACAAGCCTAAAAATTATCTTAAATACAGCTCAGAATCTACAGATGGCATCATGGTTAATATAGCTGCGTCATCGTTGAGAGCAATTTATAATAAGCATATGGATAAAGGCTTATTTGATCTGAATATCCGCAAATACATCCGAAACAAATTAGTTGACGACGGCATTAAAGAAACGCTGGATAAGGACAGAGGCAACTTCTGGTTTTACAATAATGGGATTATCATTGCGTGCCAGGAATATCGAGTTGATGGGGATAAAATACGCCTCTACAATTTTTCTATTGTAAATGGCGGGCAGACAACAACTCTTATCGGCAACTATAAGGGCCGCAATGTGCAAGACTTTTATATCCCCTGCAAAATAATTTCTGCCAGAAAGAGCAGTAACCCTGATTTTTATAACAAAATAGCCGAAGCAACTAATTCGCAGAAGCCAATTTTTCCGAGAGATTTGCGATCAAACGCGCCTGAAATGAGGTGTTTGCGGGGCTGGCTTGCCGACCGTCAGATTCACCTGGAGATAAAGCGTGGCGAAAAGAAGCCTTCTAAACAATACAAACATTCTATCAAAAATGATGAGCTTGGCCAGCTCGTGTTGTCTTTGGCATATCAGCAGCCAGGAACATCCCGGTCGGGCAAGAAGGCGATTTTTGAAAACAGCACAATATACAATAAAATATATAAAATGAACTATGTTAATGATGCCGCAAAGAGCAATTTCCTTGTGGATTTGATTGATCTGAATAACCGTTACAGCATTATAGAAGAGCAGTTAAAACAGGTTTCATTGACGCGGATAGAGAAGGATGTGCTAAGAAACGGCAAACAGGTGATTTTTGCATTATTTGGCGTGCTGTATAGTATAATCAATGAAGACCTTAAAGAAGCGGGCATAGTAAATGATACGAACATTGTACGGGATCATGCTTTTGTGTTTGCGCCTATTATCGGCAACTACAAGAAAGATGATATCGACCTGCTGTTAAAGCAAATCATCACCGCTTTGGTCACTATATTGGGAGAGAGTTACGAAAAGAGTTTTGATAACGGCTACAGCACAAGTATCAGCAATTATTTTAAGACAGATAAAAAATATATCGACAAAGTTCTTGCGGACTTTGTAAAGCATTATACCCGCTATTCGGTGGGCAAAGATTTAACGGATAACTGCAAAATTTTCAAGCGAATCTGATATCTTTGCGTGTATTTGCTTTCCAATGAAAAAGAACCGTCGGCATACAATCTAATGTCGTCGGTTCTTTGCTTTTGTTGGCAAAACATGTAACAGAAAGATAGCGCGTGCATAAACTGAGGTAAAACCATTAGGAGTGAAAATTATGTATTGTTCCCGGCAGCTTACATATGTCATAAGGCAGGGCGACAACTTGTATCAGATTGCCAGATTCTATCAGACAACCGTGCCGCAAATTCTTGCGCTCAATCCAAATACCGACCCGTATAATCTTAAAATTGGAGCGAAAATAATCGTTTGTCCGGGAGAGAGTTTTCAGATGCAGGGCGGCACAAACATGCCAGCCTGTCCAGATCCAAGTAAAAAGATCGACCTGATAAACAACATGCGCCTCGTGTGGGAACAGCATGTGTATTGGACACGGATGCTGCTAATAAGCATAGCTGAAAGGCTGAAGGATCTGGACGCCGTCACTGCGCGGCTGATGCGAAATCCAAACGATATCGGGAGTATTTTTGCCCAATATTATTCCGATGATGTTGCGAAAACCATTGCCCAGCTGTTAACCGAGCACCTGCAAATAGGGGCGCAGCTGATTACCGCCCTGCGCGATGGGCAGGGCGCGCAAGCGGAAACGCTGAACCGCCAGTGGTATGTAAACGCGGACAAAATGGCGGCCGCTTTCGCCGGAATTAACCCATATTACAATCAGGAGGATATGCGGGAAATGCTTTACCGGCACCTAGATTTGACCAAGCAGGAAGTGGCCATGCGGCTGGCTGGCGATTTCCCCGCGGATATAAAGGCGTTTGATGAAGTGGAGGTGGAAGCCCTCGCAATGGCCGATACCTTCTCCGCCGGGCTGATGCGGCAGTTCCCGCAGAGATTTTAGTTAAGGGGGCAGCCACCTTTAAGTTTTCGCTTTCGGATGGTTAACGTTTGCCATCAATGGGCATTTGTGTTAAGATTGGTTTGCCGATATTCTCGTTGACCGGATAAAGTATTGAGCGGCAACGAGTACGCCACCCACTTATGACACAAGCGAGGGCTAAACGATGAAGAGAATTGCCACAGCAGTGCTGCTTATTTGCGTGGGCGTGTTTGCTCTTGCGCAAAACGCCCATGGATCATTTCTCCCGGGGCGAACAATCGATTATGTCGGGTTTCCCCCGGGGCGGACAATCAATTATTTCGGGCCTCGCCCGTGGCATATCAGGTTCGAGGAATATGACCGAATCTTTTTCATGACCCCGCCAACCAGTGAAACGCTTGTGCGGATCTACGGAGAGGAGCGGATGCAGATACCCACCGGGCTGTACTACGACACTGACCCGCTGGTGAACATCTACCGTGTCTATGAAGATTTCGGCTGGAACTTTCCAGATCAATTCTTTTTCTCAAATTGCGGCCGCTACTTTGCCCATATGTGGGAGGGTGCGCCCGACATGGATTTTGCAGTGCTTCAATTTTTCGCAAATGGCCAGCCTGTGTTAAGTTATGCTGCGGGGGATTTTGTGGATAATCTGAGATTTTCGCGTGGTGCCTACCGCTGGTTAAGTCCGGAAGATTGGTCGGATCAGCAGCAAAATATTCTGTCCATAAGGGTCGTTGATGGACGATCGTTTTCCTTTGACATAACCACCGGCGAAATGGTTTACCCATACCAACCCGGGTTGCCGCTGCCCAACATCGTCAACCGAGTGGTTGCGCTGATTGCGGCGGCAATCGCTGCGATGGTTGTAATTGCTTTCAAATTTGTATCGCACAAACCTCTTTGGCGACCATCATCAAAATAGCGCAGAACAGCGCGAAGGGCGTTGCCCCGTACAAGGCAACGCCCTTTCTATTTTCAGCGCAGTTTCGCTATTTTTCCTTCCCCATGCTCAGCCAGACATATACCCCGCCGCTAATCGCGCCGAACGCAATGCCCGCCACCGGCCAAACAAGCCAACTTATATGCCAGGCGTCGCCGATAAAGCTCCACAGCAGATATACCACAACCGCCAAAGGCCAGTACACGCTTGCTACAGTGCCAATAATCCTGTCGGCTTTGTTGTTCGCGACTTTGTTTCTGTACTCGCCCTGGTTCAAAAGTATGTCGAAAGCTTCTTTGGTATACGCCGCCGTTACAAACAAAAACACCGCGAACCCGATCGTAAACATCAACAGAACGATCGGCAGGGTTCGGTAGCCCTGTTCACCGAGGAAAATCAAGGCTCCCACCGCAATGATGATTGCCGCCACCCCAACAGATATTTGAACAGCAAACCGTGTCGTAAACCGGGCGCTTTGCTCTTCAAGTGCAGCGCGGGTCTGCGTGTCGAGCTGGATGCGTTGTTCTTCAAAGCGTTCGTAGCGCTCCATGCGTATTCCATTCAAGATGAAAATCATCACAGCTGCCGCGATTGCGACCAGCATAACAAAAATTCCCGTAGCGCCCATGCCGGTTAGCCCGTTTATCAAAAGCATAGCGCCAACGCCTGCCAAAATCAGCCAAACCCCGAGGCCGATCCAAATGCCGCTGCTGCGTGTTTGCTCCAAGTAGATATCCACATCATCGCTGGATAAGCTGATCCAGCAATCTTCCTGCTCAGCTGTGCTTGTGCTTTGTTCGATGCCAAGCTCGGCGGCAATTTCATCTATGCTGCCGAAGTTGGCTATAACGCTGCCAATGGCTTCGTGTTCGCTCATACCCTCCCACTTCAACTCGCGGTATTTTTCTTCCATTCCGGCCAGCATCTCGCGCTTGAGCGTTTCCACCCTTTCACTTTGCGGGAATGCGGCAAACACATTGTCCAGATAAGTTTTAATCGCGTCCATTTCTACTCTCCTCCTCGTCCTTCAGGATAAATTTTGTGATCAGTGATTTGGTAAGCGCCCACTCGGCGCACTTTTGGCGATAGTGTTGCCGCCCGCCGTCTGTCAGATTGTAATAAGTGCGCTCCCTCCCGCCTGAATAAGAGCCGGGATAAGAGTGCAGATACCCGAGCTTTTCCATCCGCGAAAACGCCGAGTAAAGGGTAGTCTCCTTCATGCTGTAGTGGTTTTCGGCTATATCCGTTATTCGTTTGGATATTTCGTAGCCGTATGAATCCCCGTCGTAAAGCGCCCTAAGTATCATAACATCGACGTATCCGCGTATTACATCGCTGCTGATAGCTGTGTGCTCCAAAAAATCACCTCCTGCAATTACTGCATCTGACGTTGTAGTCATCATAACATAACTACTACGTCACGTCAAGTAGTTTTTCGATATTTTTGCAAATTGCCGACGAATCAGATATAAATCGTGAATTAATTCTATAAATTGTGAAATATTATATTAAATATCCATAAAAATTAAAAAATTAACAGAAAGTTAAAATCTACATTGGCAAATATGCTATAATGAATTTATTCATTTCAATACTTTGTGAAAATTTTGACCTTGCATGGGGGGAAGTCGCCCTATTTATGGTAATTGAGCAAATGATACGGGTTGACCGTATGGAACACGCCGCAGAGCTATTCGGCAACTTTGACAGCAATATTGATATTTTGCGCGACGCCCTTGGGGTTAGCGTCATCACCCGGGACGGGGAAATAAGGGTAGGCGGGCAACGGGAGAGCGTGGACGAAGCTATCCGGGCGATCACCGGACTTTTAAAGCTGATCGAAAAGGGAGAGCAGCTAAACGATCAAAACATACGCTATATGCTTACTCTGGTGCGGGAAGGCAACGAGAGCGAAATTGAATCCATACAAAAAGACGTGGTGTGCATCACGGCCAAGGGAAAGCCGCTCAAGGCGAAAACCCTTGGGCAAAAGCGATATGTGGACGCCATGCGGGAAAACACCATTACAGTGGGGATAGGCCCGGCCGGAACAGGCAAGACCTATCTGGCGGTGGCAATGGCGGTGCGGGCCTTTCGCGCCCAGGAAGTAAGCCGGATTGTGCTGACCCGCCCGGCTGTGGAAGCCGGTGAGAAGCTGGGCTTTCTGCCCGGGGATTTACAGCACAAGGTAGACCCTTATCTACGCCCATTGTACGACGCCCTTTTCGAGATGCTGGGGGTTGAAAATTTTCACAAGTTTGTCGAGCGAGGTAATATCGAGATAGCGCCCCTGGCCTATATGCGCGGGCGCACTCTGGATGACAGCTACATCATTTTGGACGAGGCCCAGAACACCACTCACGAACAGATGAAGATGTTCCTAACCCGCATGGGAAGCGGTTCCAGGGTGGTTATTACGGGAGACGTCACCCAGATAGATCTGCCCGACCCACAAAAGAGCGGGCTTATCCAGGCAGCGAAAGTGCTCAAGTCGGTCAAAGACATCGCCATTGTGCGCTTCACCGAAAAAGACGTTGTTAGGCACAAGCTTGTGCAGGAAATTATAAAGGCTTACGACAAGTTTTACGAAGATAACCGAAAAGGAGGGCGATAAAAGTGGCCGATAAGCTCAAAGTAGCCATTGTGAACGAGCAAAAGGAGATTAAGATTCCCACAGGTATTCGCCTGCTTATACGCAAATGTTGCCACGCGGTTTTGCAGACCGAAGATTTGCACGGCAACTATGAAGTGAGTGTGAGCTTTGTGGACGATGAGCAGATCCAAAAGCTGAACAAAGAGTACCGGGGTAAAGATATACACACCGATGTGCTCAGCTTCCCCAGCGGCAAGGACGGGAACTTTGATGTGGACAAGGACACCGGCGCCACCATGCTTGGGGATATCGCTATTTCGATTCCGGCAGTTTACCGCCAGGCTCAGCAGTACGGGCACTCTATCCGGCGGGAATTCGCGTTCCTTGCCGTGCACTCCATGCTCCACTTGCTCGGCTACGACCACGAGGAAAACGGCCTTACCCGCGTGCGTATGCGGGAAAAAGAGGAGGACGTCCTCTCCCGCTTGGGCCTTAACCGGGACGCCAGCTACGTCAACGAATGAACCGCAATTATAGAGGGCAAAGGTCAGGGCAAACGTGTTCTGGCCTGTGCCTTCTGACTTCTTATCACCGGAGGTTACTATGTCTCAAACCCGCAGCGCCTTTATCTCGATTTTGGGGCGCCCCAACGTAGGTAAATCCACCCTGCTCAACGCCCTTGTCGGCGAGCATGTGGCCATCGTTTCGCCCAAACCCCAGACTACGCGCACCCGTATAACCGGCATCCTCACAAAGAGGGCAGATCAGTTCGTGTTTATCGACACCCCCGGTATGCATATGCCGCGCACCAAGCTGGGGGAATATATGTCCGCCCAAATTAATCAGGGGATGGCTGATGTTGACGCCGCCCTGCTAGTAAGTGAACCGCTCGGGCCGATTCACCCGATGGAGGCACAACTGGTCGAGCGCCTGAGCGCGAGGGGCACGCCTACCATACTTGTGATCAACAAGGTGGACAGCATTCCCCGCAAGGATTTGATGATGGAAAAAATCGCAGCCTTTTCAGCCCTTGCCGATTTTGCCGAGATCGTTCCGATCAGTGCCCGGCAGGGGGATGGGATCGATCTTTTAGAGGCGCAGATTTCGCGCTTTTGCCGTCCAGGCCCGCATTATTTTGACGAGGACGCCTACACCGAGCAGCCCGAGCGCGTAATTGTCGCCGAGCTTTTCCGGGAGGCGCTGCTCAAGTATCTGCGGGATGAAATCCCCCACGGCGTGGCTGTGACGGTTGAAAAAATGAGTGAGCGCGAAGGCAGCGAAATCGTGGATATCGAGGCGATTATCTACTGCGAAAAGGAATCGCACAAGGGGATTATCGTCGGCAAAGGCGGCGGGTCCCTCAAGAAAATAGCCCAGCAGGCCCGGCAATCGATGGAGCGCTTTTTGCAGACCAGCGTGAATTTGCAGTGCTGGGTAAAGGTGCGCAAGGATTGGCGCAACCGGCAGGGCGCACTGAAAGATTTCGGGTTCAAGTAAAATGCGGGCAACTATTGACGGCATTGTACTGCGCGGGCGCGCACTTGAGGGCAACCGCGTTCTAACCATCCTAACCGCTGAAAAGGGCCTGATAACGGCCTTTGCCAACAGGGCGAACACCGTGCGCAGCGGCCTTGCGGCCTCCACCGAGGTGCTTTCGTACTCCCGGTTTGTGCTCTTTTCCCACCGGGGTCGCACAGTGGCGGACAAGGCCGACGCCAACCGCATTTTTTTCGGTATCCGCCAGGATTTCGGCAAGCTCTGCCTGGCCTCTTATTTCGCGCAGCTTTCCGCCGAGTTGCTCACCACGGACGAGCCTGCACCCGAGCCGCTCCGCCTGCTCCTCAACGCCCTGCATTATCTGGAGGATGGCAGCCGGGATCAGCGGTTGCTTAAGGGGCTGTACGAGCTGCGCCTGCTTACCCTGACCGGCTTTATGCCCGATTTGGTGGGTTGCCGCTTTTGCAGCGAGTATGAGAGTGCCGAGATGTATTTCTTTCCGCGGGAAGGGGATATCGTCTGCGGCGAATGTTTTAGGGAAAACTCCCCCACCGGCGGGCTAAATCTGAGCGCAGGGGTTCTGGCGGCCATGCGGCATATAATCTACTCGCCCCCAGAACGTCTTTTTTCCTTTACCCTTGGGGGAAGCGCGCTGGATGAGCTGGTCCGCGTGAGCGAGCAGTATCTGCTGTCCAAAGCCGAGCGCAGCTTTTCGGCGCTCGATCTCTACAAGAACAGCTGTTAGACACCTCCCTCAAATCAAAATCTATCGGAGATTTTATATATGCAAAACAAACATCACAAAACCCTTGAGCTGGATAAGATTCTGGCTCTGCTGGCCGAGCACGCGGGTGGCGCTGAAACGCGAAACCTGGCACTGGCCATCCAGCCGGCCGCCACCCTTTCGGAGGCGAAAAGCCTGCTTGCTCTAACTGTAGACGCAAACAGCCTGTCCGCACGGCACGGCACCCCTTCAATCGCGCTGCCCGGCTGCGCCGAGATATTGCAGCAGGCCAGAGTAGGCGCCGTACTGAGCATGAGGGATCTTTTGGATATCTCCCGTTTGCTAAGCGTCGCCCGCTCTCTGGGTAGCTGGAAACGGCAGACCGGCGGCGCACCCTCTTCGCTGGACGGCCTGTTTGAGTTCCTTTTCGCCGACAAAAATCTGGAAGATGACCTGACTTCCGCCATCTTGTCCGAGGAGGAAATGGCTGACCGCGCAAGCAGCGAACTTTACGATATCCGCCGCAAAATCCGCCAGGCACACGCCAAGGCCCGGGATATACTTGACAAAATCATACGCTCTTCCACCTATCAAAAATATTTGCAGGAGCAGCTGGTGACCATACGCAGCGGGCGCTTTGTCGTGCCGGTTAGGGCGGAGTACCGCAACGAGATCAAGGGCCTCACCCATGATACCTCATCCAGCGGGGCCACCGTTTTTGTCGAGCCTATGAGCGTGGTCGAACAAAATAACGCCATCCGCGAACTTGAAGGCAAAGAGCGTCAGGAAATTTCGCGCATCCTCGTCGAATTTTCGGCGAGGATCGGCGAGCAGAGCGAGCTTTTGCTGGGCAGTTATCAGGCCCTGCTGGAGCTGGATCTCATCTTTGCCAAATCCCGCCTGGCCGACAAAATGAAAGCCAGCGTCCCCGTTTTTACCGAAAGCGGCCCTACCTACCTCAAAAAGGCCCGGCACCCATTGATTGATGCACAGAAAATCGTCCCCATCGACATTTTAATAGGCGGCGATTTCGACACCCTCGTCATCACCGGTCCAAACACCGGCGGCAAAACGGTCGCCCTCAAGACTCTGGGGCTGCTCACACTCATGGCCTGCTGCGGGCTCATGCTGCCTGTGTCCGACGAGAGCACGGTGCGCTTTTACAGCCAGGTGCTGGCCGATATCGGGGATGAGCAGAGCATCGAACAGAGTCTGAGTACCTTTTCCGGGCATATGACCAACATCGTGTCTATCCTTGAGATTGTGGACGAAAACAGCCTTGTGCTGATGGATGAGCTCGGCGCGGGAACCGACCCGGTGGAGGGCGCGGCCCTTGCGGTGGCTATTATTGAGCGGCTGCGCGCCGCTGGGGCAAAGATCGCGGCCACCACCCACTACGCCGAAATCAAGATGTATGCCCTGCAAACGCCCGGAGTGGAAAACGCCAGCTGCGAATTCGATATCGCCACCCTGCGGCCAACCTACCGGCTGCTTATCGGGGTGCCGGGGCGCTCAAACGCATTCGCCATAAGCGAGCGGCTGGGGCTGCCAACTCCGATCATAGAGGCTGCCCGTTCGGGCATTTCCCGAGAAAACACCCGCTTTGAGGATGTTGTTAGCGGCCTGGAAGAAACCCGCCGCCAGTTGGAATTTGAGCGCGATCAAGTTGAAAAGTACCGCCGCGAGGCCGCCTACGCCAGAGAACAGGCCGAAAAAATCCGCGAGACCACAGAGGCGCAAAAAGAGCTCGAGCTGCGCAAGGCGCGGGAAGAAGCCCGCTCCATGGTCGAGCAGGTGCGCTTTCAGTCCGGGCGGTTGCTCGACGAGTTGGAGACTCTCAAAAAACAAAAGGACAAGGCGGATTTTTCAGCCGCCGTTTCGGATACGCGCAGCATCTTCAAAAGCTACCTGAGCGATCTCGAAAACATGGCCGACCCGGTGGTAAAGAAGCAGGAGGATGAAAACTACCGCCTTCCACGGCCCCTCAAGGCGGGGGATCCCGTAAAGCTGGCGGAGTTTGGCAGCCAGGGTACAGTCATCGCCCCGGCCGATCCGGACGGATACGTCCAGGTGCAGGCCGGAGTCCTCAAAACCAAGGTGCACCAAAAAAAATTGCGGCTGGTCGAAACGCCCAAGTCAACCATCGGCGGAGGCACAGTCAGCACCAGGCAGGCGATAAAAAGCGTTGCGCAGGACGCGTCCTCCTCGGTGAGCCTGAGAGGTATGCCCATCGACGAGGCGCTCATGGAGTTGGACCGCTACATTGATTCCTGCCTGCTCGCAGGTATAGGCAGTGTGACAATCATCCACGGCAAGGGCACGGGGGCACTGCGAAACGCGGTGCGGCAGCGGCTGCGCTCCCACAAAAATGTGCGGACCTTCAGGGCCGGAACATACGGCGAAGGCGAGGCCGGAGTGACCATCGCCGAGCTGAAATGATTAAGGGGGACTGTCCATGACAAAAAGGCAGCGAGCCACAGCCATTGTGCAGGCCCTTGAGCGGGAATACCCCGACGCAAGGGGCGATTTGCAGTACGTCCAGCCCTACCGTTTGCTGATAGCCGTGCGTCTGGCGGCCCAGTGCACCGACGTCAGGGTCAACCAGATCACGCCTATCCTGTTTGAGAGATATCCCACTCTCAACGATCTGGCCCACGCAAGGGCAAGCGACGTCGCCGATATCGTGCGTCCCTGCGGCCTGGGCAATACCAAGGCCCGGGATATCGTGGCCATGTGCGAGATGCTTATTGCCGTCTACGGCGGGATCGTCCCCGACAGCATAGAGGAGCTTCTAAAGCTGCCCGGGGTGGGCCGCAAGACCGCAAACCTGATTGTGGGCGATGTTTACGGCAAGCCCGCCGTTGTTTGCGATACCCACTGCATTCGCATA
>Ga0123355_10009472_pt1 | contig 14816 bp, 16 predicted proteins | sample TergutEmb28metaG_3_FD_89872 | JGI IMG/M metagenome (GOLD analysis project Ga0123355, IMG submission 89872) | Embiratermes neotenicus P1 segment gut microbial communities from Petit-Saut dam, French Guiana - Emb289 P1 | ecosystem: Host-associated > Arthropoda: Insects > Digestive system > Gut ...
AGAGGAGAAATCCGAGCGCGAACCGCTGAAAATCTGGGGTAAAGTTGAGGACGGCAAGATTGTTAACGCGGAGAATATCAACATCACCGCGCAATGTATCCGCGTTCCCGCGTCGGACGGTCACATGGCGGCGGTTTTTGTGAAATTCGAGAATAAACCGACTAAAGATGAAATATTAAATATATGGAAGAACTTTTCGGGCGAGCCGCAGGAGCTGGAGCTCCCGCTTGCGCCGAAGCAGTTTTTGCACTATCACGAGGAAGATAACATGCCGCAAACGAGGCTAAACCGTGACGACGAGCGTGGAATGGCGGTTTCGGTTGGTCGGTTGCGCGAGGATAGTCAGTATGACTACAAGTTCGTCTGTCTGTCGCACAACACCGTTCGCGGAGCGGCTGGCGGCGCTGTCCTTATGGCAGAGTTGCTTGCGGCGAAAGGTTATATGGATTAAGTGGGGAACTGATATTTATGGAGCAAATATACGACAAAATACGAGAAATAGCGGGAAAATACCATATTAGCAAAATCGTTTTATACGGTTCGAGGGCGAGAGGCGATAATCGACCGAAAAGCGATATTGATATTGCGGTATATTTTTTGAACGGCTATCGTGAGAAAGAGAGCGCGAAGTTTCGTTCGGAAATAATGGATGATTTTCCTGCGCTTTATGAGTTTGATGTTGTCGCGATTGACGAAAATACGAACGAAAAGCTACTTAAAAACATCGAAGAAGATGGGGTGACAATTTATATGAGGGAAAAAAAGTTAGATCAATACCAAAGAGCGGTTGCAAGGCTAGACGAAGCGGTTCGCGTATATTCACAAGAACCCACGGAGTTAATAAGGGATGGTCTTATTCAACGTTTTGAATTCACAACCGAACTTTCGTGGAAATCTGTTAAAGAATACTTGGAAGCCCAAAATCTAACAGACTTTGTGTTGTTACCCAAACCTATAATGAGAAAAGCGTTTTCCATAAATATTATTGATGACGAAATGTGGCTTAAGTTATTAGATGACAGAAACCTTACATCACATATCTATAAAGAAGAAATCGCAATAGAAATAAGCGACAGAATAGTAAACTCATACTTAAAGTTGTTTGTAGATTTGCAGGAAAAGTTAGAAAATTTAATGGACTAAGCAAGGAGGCAAAAATATGAAAACACCAATTTTCACAGGAAGCGGCGTGGCAATCGTCACACCGTTCACCGACAACGGAATCGATTTCGACAAACTCGGAGAGCTTATCGAGTGGCACATCAATAACAAAACCGACGCGATTATCGTGTGCGGAACCACCGGCGAGGCATCAACAATGATGCACGACGAGCACAAATCCGCGGTGAAATATACCGTTGATAAGGTTGCGAAACGAGTTCCTGTAATCGCGGGAACGGGCAGTAACAACACCGCCGAAGCGATTGATTTGTCGGTTCACGCCGAAAGCGTCGGCGCAGACGGATTGTTGGTCGTTACGCCGTACTACAACAAAACCACGCAAAAAGGACTTGTTCTGCACTTCGAGCAAATCGCCGCGGCGGTAACGATTCCGATAATTTTGTACAACATCCCCGGTCGAACCGGCGGACTCGCGTTCAGCATTGACACGCTGAAAAAATTGGATAAACTGCCGAACATCAACGCCGTCAAGGAAGCAACGGGCGACTTGGCATTCGTGGCGAAAATCGCAGCCGAAACCGATTTGGTAATTTATAGCGGGAACGATGACATCATCGTACCTGTAATGTCAGTCGGCGGAATGGGCGTAATTTCGGTTGTTGCGAACATTTTGCCTGCCGAAACCCACGATATGTGCGAGAAATTCTTGAACGGCGACATTGCGGGCTCACGCGAAATCTTCCTCGGAATGCTCGGTTTGGTGAATTCGCTGTTCGTTGAGGTGAATCCGATTCCGATTAAAACGGCAATGAACCTGCTCGGTCACAACGTCGGCAAACTTCGAATGCCGCTTTGCGATATGGAAGACGCGAATTTGGCAACGTTGAAATTGGCGTTAAAAAATTACGGATTAAATTTGAAATAAAACAGGTGAAACGAATGACGAAAATATTATTATGCGGCTGTTTAGGTGCAATGGGGCAAGCGATAACGCGAGTCGCCGCGGCAAGTTCGGACTGCGAAATTACGTGCGGTTTCGATGTTGCGATGAACGAGAATTCGGGGTTTCCTGTATACGCCGAATTGACGGAAATCGCTGAAAAAATCGACGTTATTGTTGATTTCTCACATCCATCGGCGCTTGACGGCATGCTTGAATTCGCGCTCCGAACCAAAACTCCCGCGGTAATTTGCACGACAGGATTAACTCCCGCGCAGGTTGAGCAAATCGACCGCGCGGCAGAAACGATTCCGATATTCTACTCGGCGAATATGTCGATTGGCGTAAGTTTGGTTATGGATTTATGCAGGCGCGCGGCGAAAACGCTTCAAGGTGGATTTGACATCGAGATTATCGAAAAACATCATAACCAAAAGGTTGACGCGCCGAGCGGAACTGCGCTGGCGATTGCCGACGCGATTTCTGCGGAACTTGATTCCGAGCCCGATTATACATACGGTAGAGACGTTGATAGCGGCAAGCGAGAGAAGTCCGAAATTGGGATTCACGCAGTTCGCGGCGGCACGATTGTCGGCGAACATTCGGTGATTTTCGCAGGTTTAGACGAGGTTATTGAGATTAAACATTCCGCAATGTCGAAAGAGGTTTTCACGGCGGGAGCGGTTCGCGCGGCGGCGTTTATGAAAGGCAAACCGCCCGGGTTTTACAATATGAAAAACTTGATATAACATCAAAAAAGCGACGCAAAAATGCGTCGCTTTTTTGATGTTATTGATGTTAAAAATTATTCGCCAGCGCTTCAACCGCGCTGTCTTCAATCAACATTTTCCCATGCTCGGACAGAAATCCGTCGCTTATCGCGTGGTACAAAATCTTCCGTCCGTACTCAATCAGCTTGCTGTCAATCGCCAAAAACGGCTCGTCCTTCGCAAGCGTGATATGTAAGAAAAATTCGCCGCTAAGCTTATACAACCGACTTTTCCCTAAGAAATTCGGCGAAATTTGCTTTGTCGCCTCAATCAAATCGTCAAAATTCGTGAATCTGTATATGTAATCGGTTCCAACAGGGAATTTCGGTTTTCGCCGAATGCGATATTTATTATTCCGAATTTGCTCGCGCCGCAAGTCAGCAGGCGTTGATTTCTCACCCTCAGCGACTTTCGTCACTTGCATAATAAATCCGTCCAAACTGCTCGCAATCGCCTCGACGATTAGTTGCGAATCCTGCGCGCAGAAGTTAACTTCGCGCTCCGCTTGCTCCATAATGGACCAAAACATATCCTGCGCCGCAGGCGTGTTGCCGGTGACAGAATTAAAATCAATATTCCACTCGCTCAAGTCCTCGCGGGTGATGAAAATCCTTATTTTATTGGAACTCAATTTTTCGATTCTCATAAATTCAACTCCTTGCATTTGCAGTCACAATACATTATACACTAAAATTTTCGATTTGTAAACAGGAAAAATTATTCGTTTTCAGGTATGATAAAATTTTCGCCGTCGAAGTAGACGAGTTGCTCGTTCCAATATTCGGTTCGTAATGTCCAGAGCGGACAATGGCACGAGGGAAATATAGTATAAATAATTCGGTCAATATCAGGCTGACAAGGACGAGGAAATGCAGGCATAATATAAGCATCCAACGCATTATTGACCAACGTTTGCGCTAAATCTCTCGTGACAAACGCAGTCATACCAACGTTGCCAACATTTCGCGTAACCCCGGCGGAAACCGCCGCAACCATATATCCAATTGGAAATCCGCCTCTGGCATTCACCATAGGTTGGTACTCCAATGCTCGCATAAGCATTGTAATCGCTTCTTGATAAATTATCACATCATCCGGACGGAAATATCCGTAACCATCACCGCGAATTATATCACGGCTCTCAAGAAAACGTATATACTCATACGCCCAATGCTCGGAAACATCGACAAAGCGAGATTCCGGTTGTTCGAGCTCAATCTCAACGTTTAACATCATCGCAATCACCCTCGCGAACTCGGCGCGAGTAACGGTGTCGGGTTCGGTTGCGTACTCAACCGTTTCGGTCGCCGTTTCAGCGAGCGCGAAATTCGGGATTAGTAACGTTGCGACCAGTAATATCGTGATTAATTTTCTCATAATAAAACCTCCGTGTTTTTTGAGGCTCCCTTGACAAGGGAGCTGTCGCGGGTTTTGCGACTGAGGGTTCTTTTTCAAGAATCCCCCGCCGCTGCGCGGCACCCCCTTTATCAAAGGGGGCAAAAAAGGCTCCTTCGGCAAAGGTTTATAAGCGAAACTGTGGCTTTGCCCGCTTCCTTTGCCGAAAGAATGAGCTTTAAAAGACCTACATATTAGACTGCAATTTTCGCCAAAAGTTCCCTATTTTAGAAAAACAATTGTGTGAAATATTTATTCGACTATCTCGCCAAATATTGCCGCATAACGTCACGCGCAATCGGCGCGGCAAGCGCTCCGCCGGTTCCACCGCTATGCTCAAGAACTACGGCAACCGCGATTTGCGGATTCTCCACCGGCGCAAATCCAACGAACCAAGCGTGCGCGGCGAGAGCGCCGTCATTCTCCGCAGTTCCTGTTTTCCCCGCAACTCGAACGCCGTCAATCCTCGCCGCCGAGCCGGTTCCGTCGGTAACTGCGAGTTCCATAAGTTCGGTCAAATACGCCGCAGTTGCTACGTTAATCGGGCGAGAATGCGCGCGTTGCCTCGACGTGAACATTGGCAATCCAACGTCGTTTGTCGCTCGTTCAACGAGGAACGGACGCATCATTCTGCCGTTATTCGCAACAGTCGCGGTAATCATCGCCATATGAAGCGGCGTAACCAGCAGCCTGCCTTGCCCGATTGAAACCAACGCGCTGTCCGCCGCTGTCATAACGGCAACATCATAACCGAGACGGCTTTGCTCGGTTGGAATATCAAAGTCGAGCGGCGTTCCAACGCCGAATCGCCCCGCAACGTCGGAAATCGCCGCAGCGCCGAGGCTGTAGCCGATGTAGCAGAACACATAATTGCTCGAAACCGCGAACGCGCGCGGCAAATCAATCTCGCCGAACGCAACATTGTTATGGTTGCGAACGTTGATTCCACCGCGGTTGAACGCGCCTGTGTCGTTGAAGGTTCGGTCGTGCATTCCCGCCTCGAACGCGGCGGCGGCAGTTATGATTTTGAACGCCGAACCCGGCGCGTACAATCCTTGTGTCGCGCGGGGCAGAAGCGGCGAATTCGGGTCGTCAATCAACGAATCCCAATTGCGGAGCAGCGCGTCATTGTGCGGGTCGAAGTTCGGATTACTCGCCATTGCGAGGATTCGCCCCGAACTCGGCTCAATCGCTACAACCGCGCCGTTTCGCCCGCGAAGCAACTCGTTCGCCAACTGTTGCAATTCGTGGTCGAGAGTCAAATGCAAGTCAAATCCGCGCCGAACGTCGTCAAACGTGAGGTTCAACCCGCCTCGCCCCATAAGCTGACGGTTAAAACTAAGCTCAAGTTGCGTTCTGCCGTACTGCGCTGACGAGTAACCGATTACGCCGCTGTAAAGCTCGCGGTGCGGGTATCTGCGGACATTCGTCCCTCCGTCAATCGGCTCGGTGTAGGCGAGAACAACTCCGTCAGCGGAGTAAATCCGTCCGCGCAGAATCCGCGCCTCGTCGTCTTGAATGTTCCAGCCCGCAAGGCGTTCGGTAACGCCGCTCGCGCGAAAATGATTGAAATACACAAGGTAGGTAACGAGCATCAAAAACAGCGCGGATACGAATATGAGAGATAAAATTATGCGGCGGTTAACGTTCATTGACGAAACTCCTTTGTGTGTTTTGTAGGGCGCGACGCCCTCGGCGCGCCACAAACGTTATGCAGATTTTGGATGGCGTGCCAGGGGCGTCACGCCCTACGGTGTTTGTAGGGGCGGCATCTTGCCGCCCGCATATGTACAATTATAGTTGGTTAGACGGGCGGGAAGACCCCGCCCCTACGGGATTGGAAGAAATCGCCTGCACGACTCCAAGCGCGGCAAAGCTTACAACCATCGAACTTCCACCGTAGCTGATAAACGGCAGCGTGATTCCGGTCAGCGGAATCAGATTAATCACGCCGCCGACAATGATAAACGTTTGAAGCCCGAACATCGCCGCGATTCCCATTGCGACAGCTTTGTTGAACGAATCTTGAACAGTCAGCGCGATTTTGAAACAGCGGTAACATAGCAGGAAAAACAGCAAAATCACCGCAACGCCGCCGAAAATTCCCATCTCCTCAACAATCGCGGCGAAGATGAAATCGGTATGAACTTCGGGAATATTATTCGGCAATCCGTTGCCGATTCCCGCGCCAAAATAGCCGCCCGAACTTACGGCGAACAGCGACCGCAAAATTTGATAACCGCGCCCGAACGGGTCGCTCCACGGGTCAACCCACATCGCAAATCGCGTTTGAATATGGAACAGCGCGCGATGCCCGAGAATCAGCCCAACAACAGCAATTCCCGAGTTGAGTGTGAGCAATTTCCAATCGAATTCGAACGTGAAACTCATTAGAAAATAAATGCCGAACAGAAGCACGGCGGTTCCCCATTCGCGCTGCATTACAAGCGCGGCGAGAAAGATGTACACGCCGAGCATCGCGTAAAATTTCGGCGGAATTTTGAGATAATTCACCTTGAAATTGCCGGAAAAATGACAGGCGAGGAACATTACGAACAGAATTTTCATAAGTTCCGACGGCTGAAGCGTGAAATTTAGGAATCTCGTTTCGAATCCAATCCAGTTCCGCGAACCGCCTCGCGTATCGCCGAAAATCATCGTAAGAGCGAACAAAATCACCGTCAATCCGATGTAAAACCACCAAATTTTGTGCCAAGATTTAACGGCGAGATAGATAAAATACGACGCGAAAAACGCGCCGGTCGAAACGGCGACCCACATAACTTGCCGCTCGGCAAACTGCGGATTAATTCGCGTCAGCATAATCACGCCGAACGTGACGAGCATTGTCGCAATCATCATAATATATTTATCGCCAAGCTTAAAATAGAGGATTAATCCGTACATTATAAGAAACAGCGCGAGCGTGCCGAAAATGATGTACAAAACTTCCAACTGGCTCATTCCGAACAGGAAAAGCAGCGCGAACGCCAAAACATTCGCCAAAATCAGCATAAGCGCAGGAAATACGGTGCTTCTCGTTAGTTTTTCGAACATAGAATCATCACACCTCCAACTCAAAAACCACGCCGCCGATTGAAATCTCGTCGCCGTTTCGAAGTTTGCAACGGTCAACGGATTCGCCGTTAACGAACGAACCGTTTCGGCTGTTCAAATCCTCAGCGAACCAACCTTCGCCGTCGAACTCAAGCCGCAAATGCTCGCGGGACAAAAATGAATCGTCAATTTGAATATCGGCGTTGCTCGAATGGCTTTCCCGCCCGATTGTGACGATTTCTTGGTCGAGAATATATTCGTCAGACAGATTGCCAACGCTTTCCCGCGCGCCGATAACGCGAAGAATTCCGAAATACTCGCCGTAATCTTCACGTTCGTTCGCACCGTCAAGCAACGGAAAGTCGGCGCTCTCAAGTTGAGGGCGGGAAACTTGTCCGCTCGTTAATTTAATATCCATATAAATCAGCCGAATAATGCCGAATATGAAAAGATAGATGATTGCTATGAAAATATAGCTAAAAAGCGCTGATAGGAATTCGAACATAATTTCACCTGCCTCAATGTAATTATACACCATTGAGCGCAGGCTGTCAAGGTTGACAGTTGTCGAAAATTGTGGTATGATGAAACTTGTAACAGAGGAGTAAAATCTTGTGGGGATTGGGAAACCTTCTGCCGAAGGAGGTGATGCCTTGAAGATTACATACGAAAAAATTGTCAAAGTGATAGTTTTTATAGTTGTAATTTTTGTTGTCTTGGTGTTTTGTGCGATAAAAGCGCAATAGCTGTCTCCTCTCTAAAGATGACAGCTATTGCTAAGTTTTTTAAGTTTTAGAGGTTACCGTCCTGCACACGGTTTCCTCTGTTACGTTCATTATACACTCAACTTTACACTTTGTCAATAACTTTTTCAAAATTATTTCACGAGGTGAAAAATGCCGAACAAAAAACATCTTCTCCCGATAGTGTTGTGGACAATCGTAATCGCGCTCGCCGCGATTATAGTTGCGCAAGTTTTCCTATGTGCTCTGCCGGGATATATGGAAGTCGTGTTTATCGACGTTGGGCAAGGCGACGCGGCGTTTATCCGCACGTCGGAAGGCCAAACGGTTATGATTGACGGCGGTGGAAGCGTTATGGGAACCACAAACGTTGGGCGCGACATTGTCGGAACTTACCTAATTCGCCGCGGAGTTCTCTCAATCGACAACGCGATTGTAACGCATTATCACGCCGACCACGGGTTGGGAATCGCTGAACTTGCCGAAGTTGTGCGGTTTCGGCGGCTTTTTATGCCCGATGTGGATTATCAAAATCGACTGCGCGAACGGCTAACCGAAACGGCGAACGACCTCGGCGCAGACGTTTACTATATCTCGCGCGGGCATATTCTCAACATTGACAACTACACATATTTCGAGATTTTGTGGCCGATTGGAGGCGGAGCGACGTATCACAGCGGAGTTACATTCTTCCGAGGAAACCCCGCCAACCACAATGACGATTCGCTCGTTATGCGGCTAAACTACGGAAACACAACGTTCCTCTTCACCGGCGACATCGAATCTCGCGCAGAGCAAGCGTTGCTCAACGACCCGCGGTTGAACGCCGATGTTTTGAGTGTTGCGCACCACGGTTCGCGAAGTTCCACCACGCAAGAATTTCTCAACGCCGTCGCGCCGACTTACGCCGTAATCAGCGTTGCGCGGAACAGCCAATTCGGACATCCGCACAGCGAAGTGATGAATCGGCTCAACGCCGCGAACCTTACAATTTATCGCACCGATTTGCACGGAACGATTACGTTTTTGGTTGACCGAGACGGAATTTTTACCATCCGAACCACTCGGTAGGTGAGGGCGTAATCGGCACGGAAACGGACGATAAAAAACCTCGCCGCTCAAGATGAACGGCGAGGTTTTGGTTTTAGTCAAATGAAACTGGCTCAACAATATCATCAACATCTTCAACATCTTCGGCATACTCTCTAATTCCGTTGATATGCCCTCTGATTTCGTCATCGCTTACGTTGTTTTCGCTTTGTTGTTGCGCTGTTCGGCGAGTGAAGCGAGTGTTGCCAATGTCAAGTGTATTTGCTGTATACTGAATGTCGGCAACAAACCAAACAGTACCATCTTCAAACAAAAACTCAATTCGGTTATCGTGAACTGAAAATGTTCCACGGAATTCATACATCCGTCTTACACTGACCTGGCCCCCGAACAACCCCCCGGCCTGCGCGACTACCCCAGGGGAGGTCGGGTTCCCCAATGCCCCCGGCGTGGAACCGTGTGGTAGCCCGCTAACGTTAATGCTAAAACCACCTTCTTCCCCCCTCATGGGCAGCCAACTTGAATCCCACATGTCTCCCACACGAGTCCCCGACGGGGCGACCAGAGCTGGTCCGCCCGCTCCCCAGGCCGTCCAATTAGTCCCGTCGAAACGAAGCACGGGTGGTCCACTCACACCTTGTGCCCACTCACCCTCCAACGCGCCGCCAAGCGGAGCGTTTCCGCCACCGCAAGCGGGTAGGATTAGGATTGCAACCAACATTGCGGAGATAATTCCTACAATTTTTAAGTTCTTCATCAAATTCCCCCTTGAGATTATTCGAGCAAAAACGCCCGTAACCCCCATTATATATATATATATGGACTGTCAAGCTTTTTCGGGAAATTTGTTGAAAAAATTTTACGAAATCTATTACCACTCTACCGCGGCGGGACGATGATGTAGTCGAGCAACCGCTCAAACGTCGCTTGCCCGATTCCTCGCACCGTCATAAGGTCTTCAGCTCGGCGAAATCCTCCCATTTGCGTGCGCCGTTCAATAATATCCCGCGCTCTCGACTCGCCGATTCCGGGCAACGTCTGAAGTTCGGTCGCGTTCGCGGTGTTAAGATTAATTCGCCGCCGTCCCGAGCCGTCGGGAATCATTTCGCCGTAGCGCGGAACGAATATCTGCATTTCATCGTGAACCCGCTCGGCAAGGTTAACGCTCACGCCGAAATACGCGTTCTCGGCCGCGCCGCCGGCAATTTCGATTACTTGGTAAATCCTGCTCCCGCGCGGAACCTCGAAAAACCCGGGATTGTTCACCGCTCCTGTAATATGTACGCCAATCGTTTCGGCAGTTACGGCAGTTTCGTCCGATTCGTCGGCATACGCGTAATCAAGAACCGAAAGTCCCGCGTCGAATCGGTCGCTGCAAATCGCAAGCCGAAGCACGATAAACGAAAGCATTGCGATAATCAGCAATCCGGGAACAATTACCTTCTTCTGCGTAAAAAAATCAGACATTTGAGTTCACCTCCGTTTGGTGATAAAATATTTCAAGGAAACGCTTGACAAATTTTTGAATTAGATATATAATAAAAGTAACAGGGGAAACCGTTGTGTTGGAACGGCAACCTCTAAATGTGTGTTTAACGCCGCTGCTACGGCGAAACCGTTCACTCAGAGAGTGGGCGGTTTATTTTTTCGTGGAACGAGTTAATATGTAAACCAAAACTAAGAAAGCAATCACAAACTCCAAATCCATATATCTCACCTCCGATACTGCAAAGTGAGAGGTTGCCGCCGCACACAGGATTTAAATCCCCCATTACGTTCTACATTTTACCACAAAAATTTACAGCTGTCAATGTTACAATCGCCCAAAACCTCACCCAATCCACGCGAAATCCTGCGTCCGCTCGAAATGCTCGAACGCCTGATACGCCTTGCGTTTATCGTCAAAAACGCCGAAAACCGTCGAGCCGCTTCCGCTCATTAGGCAAAATCGGCTTCCGAAATTCCGCATATCGTTCTTCAACTTCTCAATCAGCGGATACCGCGCCGCAACCACGCCTTCCAACACGTTCGCCGTATTTTGCGCGATTTTCGCAAGGTCGCTCTCCGCAATTCCCTCAACAACCAACTCAATATTCGGACGGCGGGAAATTTTCGAAATATCCAAGTTCGCAAACGTCCACTTCGTTGAGATGGAAATTTTCGGCTTTACAAGCACGAAATTCACATCACTCAACGGCGTAATCGGCGTCAAAATTTCGCCGATTCCTTCGGCGATTGCGCAATATTCGCCGCCGCTGAGTTGCGCCGCAATGCAGAACGGAACATCGGCTCCGACCGACTTGCCGAGCGCCGCCAACTTCTCAACGTCAAACGGGAAGTCGGCAAGTTTATTCAACCCGATTAAAACGCTCGCCGCGTTAGCCGAACCGCCCGCAAGTCCCGCACCCGACGGAATATTCTTCTCAATCGAAATTTCAATCCCGAACGGCTCGCCAAGCTCGCTCATAAAAACGCTCGCCGCTTGATACGCAATGTTTTTCTCGCCCGATGGAATGTGAAATTTGTCGCACGACACCAAAATCTCAGTTCCCGAAGTTTTCGAAATTGACACAACATCGCAAAGCGGAATCGCCTGCATAATCATCGAAAGTTCGCGATAACCGTCGTCCCGCTCAAACAAAACATCCAACGCCAAATTAAGTTTTGCGAAGCTTTTTTCGGTGGTTTTAATCATTTGATTCATTCCCCGGCTCCTTTGTTTTCTTGCTCAAACGCCGTTCTTTCCGCTCCATCATATCGTTGAAAATAATTTTAACCATCGCAACAATCGGCGGCGCGATAAACATTCCCATAACACCGAAATATCCGCCGCCAATTAGGATTCCGAGGATAATCCAAAACGGACGAACGTTAAGATAACGCCCTGCAAGCCTCGGCTGAATAATATTCGCGTCAATTTGTTGCAGAATTATCAAGCAAACTCCCGTCCAAAGCGCGGTTGTCGCTCCGTCCGAGAAAAACGCAAGCAGAATCGCAATCCCCGTCGCGACAATTGAGCCAAAGTACGGAACAATGTTGAAAAGTCCCAAAAGCAACGCCGCGACCGGCGCGTAACTCATACCTATAAAGGTCAGCACAACAAACGACGAAACCCCCATAATCAAGCTGTCTAACAGTTGGCTATAAATGTATCTTTGCAAAAATTCGTTGATTTGGTACATATATTTTGTCAGCGGCCGCAAATATCTCGGCTTGATGTAAAGCCGCGCGGCTTTGGTCACGCCTTTGTACATTGAATCTCGGTCAATCAAAATATAAATCGACACGGCAATCCCGATAAACAGCGAAATTACCGCCATCGAAAACTCTAACAAGCCCTGCGTGAAGCCAACAATGTTCTCGAAATTCAAGAAGTTCATAACCGTTTCCATAATATTTTCAGCAGAAAATATTTGCATAAATTCATAAGGGTCGAAAAATTCGAACTGAATCATAAACTGTATAAATTGAGCGTACATTTGCTCCCATTGCGCGGAAAAATCCGCAATACTTTGCCGAATCGCGGGAACAACAATGCTTATAAATCCCGCAATAAGCGCAAGAACAATCACATACACCGTAAGAATCGCGAATCCTCTCGCGCGCTTGGCAAAAAATCCGAGTTTAGACGCGGAATACAATTTTTCGAACTTTTTACACGGCGGAAGCAGCAGAAACGCAATCGCTCCGCCGATAACGAACGGCACAAGTAAAGAGAGCAACCTGCCGCCCCACTCGAAAATCACGCCAAGATTGTCGAAAGTTCGATAAATCACAATAAGCAGAACGCCTAAGACGAATATCGGAATCCATTTTGTAAACTGTTTTAAATCCAAAATTCTCACCCCATTTTATCTATTGTATCATATATTAAAAAATTTTTCAATATATAGTTTACAAATTTTTGGAATTATGATACAATTGTAGAACATATATATTTTAGGAGTGAAAAACTATGATAACTAAGAGGAAAATTGACAAAACCGGCGCAGAGGTATCAATGCTCGGATTCGGCTGTATGCGGTTTCCTGTTGAAGGCGAGGGCGACGCGAACGTAATTTTTGAGGAAGCGGAGAAAATGGTTGATGTCGCATTCAAAAGCGGTGTGAACTATTTCGATACGGCTTTCGGCTACCACAGCGGCAACAGCGAACCGCTTATGGGTAAAATCTTGAAAAAATATCCGCGCGAGGATTTCTTCCTCGCTACCAAACTTCCGATGTGGAATGTTGAAGAAGAAACCGATGTTCTCAAAATTTTCGAGCAACAGCTTGAGCGGCTTCAAACCGATTACATAGATTTTTACTTAATTCACGCGGTGAACCAAGAGCTTCTCGGAAAAATTAAAAAGTTCGGCGTTATCGGGAAGTTGAAGCAGCTTAAAGCGGACGGCAAAATCCGAAACATCGGATTTTCGTTCCACGATGAGCTTAACGTGTTCAAGGAAGTTATCAATATGCACGATTGGGATTTCTGTATGATTCAGCTTAATTATATGGATACCGAATCTCAGCAGGGGATTGAGGGCTATCACATCGCAACCGAAAAAGGAATTCCTGTGATGATTATGGAGCCTGTTAAGGGCGGGAACTTGGCGAAGTTCAACGATGAAGTTACGGCGATTTTCAACGAAGTTGACCCGAACGCGACGCCTTCGTCTTACGCGCTCCGCTGGGCGGGAAGTTTGCCGAACGTTAAATCCGTTCTCTCCGGAATGAGCAATATGGAGCAAGTGATGGACAACATCAGCACTTTTACCGATTTTAAACCGCTTGACGAGCGGGAAACCGAGATGATAGGCAAGGTTCAGCAAGTGCTTGAAAGCTATTACGCCGTGTCTTGCACCTCGTGCCAATACTGTATGCCGTGCCCTGCGAATGTTAATATTCCGAATATGTTTCTTGCATATAATTTGTATTCCGGGTATAAAAGCGAGTGGCAGTTTACCTGGCTTGTTAACGAAGCGCGAAAGAACGGCAAAAGCCCGGAGCTTTGTGTGAATTGCGGCGTTTGCCTTGCGAAATGTCCGCAGAAAATCGACATTCCCGCAAAATTGAGCGAAATGGTCGAGTTGGAGAAAAGCTTGAAATAAGCGGCCCGAATGGGCATCCGCGGAATCTGCGGAACGCCGGCTCGGCGAACCCTCGTGACGGACTTCGAAAGGAGTTATATAAAATGGCAGATATAATTGTAGTCGGAATTTTGGCGCTTATGACGATTTGGGGGTTCAGGCGCGGGCTTGTGCAATCGCTGATTCGAATGTTGTCTTTCGTCATTTCAATCGCGCTGATTTGGATTGCTTATCCTTATATTTCAACGTTTTTCGGCGATAATATCTTCGTGAACTTGCTTATAATTCTCGCGATATTTATCGCGTGTATGATTCTGCTTAGAATTCTCGCGCGAGTGCTGAAAATTTTCACCGACTTGCCGATTATCAAGCAAATTAACGCGCTCGGCGGCGGGATTTTCGGACTTTTGCAGGGCGCGTTGCTGATTTACTTAGTGTTCGCGCTGCTTTATCTCGTTAATCCGATGATTGAAAACGACGTTGTTAATCACGTTTTCGCCGTTCCCGAGCAATTTTACACGATTCAAGAAGCGATTCAAAATTCGAGCGTCGCAAGCGTGATGTATAACAATAATTGGTTGCTGAATATGTTTAATTTTTGGTTCTAATCTCAAATTCTTGAGAGAATATTAAGGATGTGTTTTTTATGGAAGTTAACGAGCTTCAAG
>Ga0123355_10009473_pt1 | contig 14816 bp, 7 predicted proteins | sample TergutEmb28metaG_3_FD_89872 | JGI IMG/M metagenome (GOLD analysis project Ga0123355, IMG submission 89872) | Embiratermes neotenicus P1 segment gut microbial communities from Petit-Saut dam, French Guiana - Emb289 P1 | ecosystem: Host-associated > Arthropoda: Insects > Digestive system > Gut ...
AAAAAAAAAAAAAAATGGTAAAACAGGAAAAAAAAGGGAAAAGAAAAAATTCATACCCCATTCTTTTTTGACTTTTAGGGGGAAACCCCCCCCCCCCCCCACCCACACTACTGTCAGCAGCATTATGTTTAAAGTCCAGCTACAGCACAAATTATGCTACCCCAAACAAGAAACAACCTACATTTCACAGTACATACCTTTAACAAAAACCGTAAGAAATTTAATCTTTCTTGAACTTGCTGTACATGATTATACCTATTGTCAGGGAAGAAACTGTTTGGGTCCAAACCACTATTTTCTGCAACAAAAACGTAAATATTTAATTCACAATTTATACAATAACAATGGTTCTTCAAAGATTTTATTGTACAAAGGCAGAAAGTGTGAACAAAACATACCTTTAGCTATATGTCTAACTTTATCCATGTACGATGTTAGACTGTTAGTGACTAAAATTACAAGGCTATGTTGGTTTTGTAGTCTTTCAATTACTTCTTGCCTGGAAATGAAATACAATTTTCAAAGTAGAACTAAAAAAAATTATAAAATCTGAACAAGTTCCAAATAAAACAACGTACAGTTTAAGAACAGCACACAGCTTTCATATTCCAACCAAATGCAATGACCTATTTCAATTGTATGAAGTCTAATTTTAAGACAGAAATGAATGTATACACAAAGAAATGGAAATCAGTGCACATACACTAACCAAAGAAGTAACACTTAACCACAAAATCTTCAGCTACAACATGACCTCTGCTGACCATTTTGCATATTGCCTTCTGTCACTAATGTTTCAACAAAATCCTAACTTAACACTGCTTTGTCCTCACCTATAGTATATGTGGTGGCTACGTTGGGAGTGATTCATGTTAGGTGAGGGTTCATACAGGCAACAGATTTCACGAATTTGCTTGAGTGCTGGCAAGGCCCATTTGTCCCCAGACTTCAATTCCTCAACACAATTATCTAACCACACGGTCTTCTGTGCATCCCGTTCCTGTGAGCAGCTGTAATCCAGAATCTTCACATGTGCTGTTAGTGCCTGGTCCATGATCTCCGTAGGAACATCATCAGAGTGTGCAAGATTCCAGAATAAAGTCAGCACCTGACAAAGGTATTCAGCAACAATCAGCTATATTTAAATCTTACTGCAACATGTGTTAAAAAATTCATGTACTACCCTGAATTGTGATTACAGTATTTGAGAAATATTCTCACATCAGGGCACCCACAACATATGCTGAATAGATTGCTAATTACAACTGTCAACACACATACACCACAACAAGAACTGGAACAAAGCCATTTTTTATAATTTATTCTTAACTATGGTCTACCTGTCAATTATGATTCTCCCTCTAGCCACGTTTATAGGAATCAATTTCTAAAGAAACTTCCACTGCAAGTCTAATTTCTTACAACCTTAAAGAATGCCACATTTTGAACTAATCTGTTGCTAGAGATATTTTAACATTCCAGATTAATTACACAGGTCAAGGTAGTGACAACATAAAATAAAACACCCTCTGACAGTGAATAAAATTTCCATGTACCATGACCAATATTGATGAACTCTGGAACATGAGATCTCCACATACTGCTGTTAGGCAAGTGTATTTTAAACTGGTACAGTGAAAGCAATACTTCCTCACTGGCATCAATGAAATTACACCTCCCTCCTGCCCTTTCATTTGTCATCTGAGTTGGGGGAAAAACAGTTACATGGGATGTTCACTGAAGTAAACTGTGTGAATGTCAGTTTTGTGAAAACTGGCACGATGAAAACCATACTTTACTGTTGCATGTTAACAGATTTCTAACCGTAGTTTCCACAGTTAATGCCTAATTTGGGTAAAATTTGGTATACAAGATCTGCACATAATGCAGTTGAAAGTTTCATGAAAATCAGCACAGGAAAAGCCATGCGTTTCTGTGGGTATGAATTAAATTACATTATGTATACCATGAAACTGTGCAAAATTTTGGAAGCAAAGAACATCTTGGTAAAGTCTGTGAACTATGTCACAGGGTACAAATTTGCAGTCTTGTTGTTATCCATCTTTTATCACTAAAGCACAGCATACACAGATGCTATTACAAGGTTTAAATTTCAAGTATACTGCTGACGTTTTCACTGCAGTACGTGAGTGTGGTGCAACTTGGTAAGTATAAAAAACTGTGTAACAAGAACTGTGAGGTAAGAATGCAAGTGAGGTAAATACCAAAGTGAACATGTTCCATCAACAAATGAGTTCAGGCTCATATTTCTGGGAGAGCCATTGTGACAAGTGTAATAGGAATTTTTCTTCAGCACTAAAGTAACTGTCTACTCCAGTAGCCACAATAACACAGATGTTATCTTTATGACTTACTACTTGGAATCAAGTTATTAAAGTGGAACCTAAAATAAATAAATAAATATATAAACTCAATGTTTACATTTCCTCTACAAGAAATTTTCCTCTGTAAAAGAAGTTATTTCACTATGGTCTGTTAACAAACATATTATACAGGAAAAACACTAAAATCTCTTCTAGTTCCACCTGCAAGCACAATGAACATGTAACTGCTCCAACTCAAAACTAACCTGCAATATCACAGACATATTCACCAGAAAAATTAGGCTGATCTCATAAAACAAAATGGAATAGAAAGGTTCCTTACACAACTCATAATTCCATCTTGGACATCACCATCATACCTTATGTGCCATAACTCCATCTTTGTCATCCTCTGCTAGGCGACGAATAAGTTCTAATAACTTTTCCCTCTGTTTCTTGTTTGCATTTGTCCAACTGGCCTGAAGCAAAAGAAATAAAAATTTGTGTATTTCACACACAACACATAACTAAATGGTGTGTGATCATAACATTTCTGAATTACTTTCTTTCTGCTGTGGTGACTGCACTAACCATCTACCCCACACAAAACCTCATGAAGCAGTTGCTCCCTAACACTGCACAAAGTGTAGCAACAACACCAGTGTTAGAAGCACTGCGAGAAATTTTGTATTTTGAATCCGGTTGCTGCAGCATGCAACTGTTCTTGAATCATGTTAGTCACCTCCTTTTCATTGTCAAATTGAGTACTCTTATCTATAATGACCTTTGAAAGGCATGTAGGACCCTTGAAGTTTTCGTGAACATCCTCACACACAGTAATATAATTGTGCTTCTGCTTGTCAGCGAGCTGATTAAGCAGGCATTTTGCAGCAATCCAATGCATGTTGAGACCTAGTGTCAAAATTCTTTGACATGATCCACCTCCGATTCCAGTCTATTTAGTCACAGTGCACACAGTAAGATATTTGTTTTCATGAGCAGTTCCCCAATTCATGTTTGAGGTACTCTCATTGCTTCTTCTCCAGAAATAAGCTTTTCACATCTCATAGGTTTCTGTGGCAGTTGTGATTTGTTTGAAGCAAAACTTAATGCAGACAAACTCTTGACATCTGGTATTTTCTGATCCAGCAAAAATCAGACAGAACATAACAAGCACCATCACTTTCATACTTCCAAATGATGCAACCTACAAGTTCAAAATGGCAGCAAATGATCCAGCAGATTCTACACTATGTCCAGCCAGCAAAGAAGTTTTGTCATTATTGCACTAGTGACCTAACTGCCAGTCTTGGCTCTAACTGATCACTCCATGTAGTGACATCTGACAGATATCTACAAAATCTACATCACACTGATAAAAGGAAAAGGATGTCTGCTCATTGTGTGCAGAATGAGATAGGCAATACCTTCCTCCATGACATTCTGCACCTAACCAGTTCAACCACCCACTCTTCTCCTTACAGGACTGACCTGCACCATGCCATATTACAAACACTGCCATATTCTGCAGTCTCTCTAGACAATCTTCACATGATGGCTAAAACCACCTGTCTAGGGGCTTATTAATGCATAGGAAGTCTTCATATGCCATCAAAGGATGCTTACTGCACATATAACAATTACTATTTTCTCACCACTCTGATGTGTTTTGGTTAATAATCACATCATGAGGGATGCATATAAGATTATATGTAGAACATAGTACAGCTTATATACTGACGTACAAGACATACCATGTTTAAAAATAAGAATTTAAACTTCAAAATATATGTGTTCCTATGGCAAATACATAGATGCAATACATTTGTCTTATATACTTAGGTGTTCCAAATCAGCTCAGGTATTACTTTCACATCACTTTAAATTCTTTAAAACCAAAGTGTAACAGTAGCAACTGATCTTCTTGATGCTTGTATGTGTATTTGTTGTTCGTTATGTTGTAACTCTGAATACTGCACCCACTGACTCCATTAATATATATATCTGTTATAAGCTGTGAGAATCTGTGGGTTTTTAGTTGCATTTATCTGTTACTAAGATACAGTGGGTGAAGGGAGGACCACTAAGCATGTCTTGTGTTTTAAACACCAGCATGCCTTTTACATACAGCAGGAGCCCACAGTCAGTCAGTCAGTCTCCCTCAACAGTGTGGAATGTCATCAGGATGGAGATAGACAGGACAGCCTCTACATGTTAAAATAATGTCGAACAGGCAGTTTCAGATATTCAACACAAGGTAACCTTCCAGTCTGGAAAGTCAATATACCTAACAGTCAAGAAAGCTTCTTATGAAACTTGTAACAATATCCTGACATAATTTCTGCAGCTGAAGTACCAATAAAAAACTGTTAACCTATTTATATCACGGTCTTCTGGGATAAAAATGTGGTCTGGAAGCTGGGTAGCAACATTTTGGAGAACCTTTATGATATCATCTTCCAGGTGAAAGATAAAAATGGTGCTGTAACCAACAGGACAAAAGTATCAACCATCACTTTACTGGAAACGTGAAGTATCCATTTTCATAAAAAAATTACATCTGCTGGACAACTAACAGTCTGCATGCTTTATGTCACAAATTTCTTCAAATTACATAAACTGCTTTGTGAGGAAAAAAAAAAACACACCAACATCCAAAGAAGAAGAGATTACACAAAAACACTTACAATGTCCGAGGTTTTCAGAAAGGGAATATTAACAATGTTGTGTTCTGGCTTATAACACCATGTACATTCATGTGGGCTACCAACATTTCAGATGAAGAAAATGGCTCCCTCTTTCAGGTAAAATTTAAGATGAAAGCACTATGTTCCCCTGAAATATTGGTCCAACTACCTACCAGCCTATGAACTTCCCTAATGCACTACCAAAATATGTTAGTAAAAAACTTGGTAGCTCATTACTTCCACACAATTACTATAGATTCATTTCAATTCACAATATAATACCATCCACTAACATAAAGCTATCCCACCACTTACCTGGAAGCACTCAAAGAGATGATCTAGCTGTTCAGGTGAGAAATCCCATGCAAGCTTGGCTAATAGATCATGTACATTTTTAACAATTGCTTCATGTTTTCCTGCTTGTGCTGCCCATACACTGTCGAGGTCTTCAAGGGTGAGAGCCCGCTCTTTGATGATAAATCGAAGAATCTTTTCTAGCTTCTCTACATACTGTGGCTGATGTAATGAATCACGCAAAACAATCTGTAGCACTCTGTTGTCCTTGATCCACTTCTGTACTCAGACAGAGAAAGTACTATGAGAACATTGTGCTTACATTAAAAGGAACAAAGAATGATCCTACCATAGAATAGCAACAGATTACCTGATACAGCATCATCTGCATTTGTAGCAAGGTAGTCTCAGTTTATTAACTAGTTTGTTGCTTGTAACCACAGTGGTACTGTACATATATGAGTGTAAACATATTGTGGTTTTTCAACCAAATGTAAGTCACAGCTGCAACATGGCAAGCCAATCTACATTTGGCTGTATATTAAAAAAACAGCTGATTATGTAACAGTCTTATATTAAAACAAACAGCTACTCTTTTAGCTGCAGCAGTGAGGTGAAGTTATGTACCTTGATTCTGTGGCATCAAACAGCTCTACTGTACCAGCTCGTATGACTTATGGGTTGAATATATTGGTGAAATGATAACTGGCATGGGAAACCTTCAACACCTGGGGAGAAACCTGTCCCAGCACTAACGAGCCTGGCCTCTGCAATGAGAATCTACCACCTTACTGCCTAGGTGACAGTACAGCAATCAGCGTTACTTACAGCCATTCTCTCAGCAGTGAGCCACTCCTCCTCCTCCAGCCCTGTGTGACGATGAGGATAATATGTTACACTGGCGATTACTTTATTCACCTCATTTAGTGCATTCATTTTGCCATTGAAGGATGAGATCTGAAGTAACCTGCCAGGAAACACAATATGTAAATCAGCTGCATATATAAAAAACATGAATGTACATACACACACACACACACACACACACACACACACACACACACACACACACACAAATAACAATCTTTACCCCTCTAATTCTATCACACCACACAACTCCATGACAAACTACTAAGCTGCACTGGTCAGAGAGAATTTATTTACATACAGTATAATGCTGTATTATTTACAGAGGTGAAAGACCTACAGCGACTAATCTTCCTTGACATGATGGGAGACTCATATGCAAGTTTTGGAAAAGTATATAAAGAGGCATATGTGCCAAAAGGAAGGCTACAAGGGCTGCCTTGTAGTCAAGAATCCCTTAAACAAAAAATCCTGGCATCTTTAATCATGGTCAAGGGCAGTATCATAATAGGGAGACAAACAGGGCAATGGGCCAAGTTGTGATTTACGAAGGCAGACAGGATCATAAAAATCTCCTTAGGGAACCAGGCAGCAGCCATTGTATTACACCTTCCACTGGTGTGATACTCCACAGGTAGTCATTTACTCCCCATTTACTCAAAGAAAAGAAGTGGAAACCAACCTTAAAAGAGAAGTCACCTACACCAGGCCAAGGATGAGGGGCACTTAAATACGAAGGCTCCTACTGAAGAAAAGATTACAAACCACAGCAAGAGCCTGGCAGCACGAGCAAACCAATACAATAGGCCAATAGAAATATGAATCCTGCTGCTGAGATGTTAGTATGGGAAATGAGGCACAGTAGTTGTAGGGCATCTCTCTACATGGTACAATGTCATACTACCAAACATATAGGACATAATCTAAGCCACACAGCCTCAGGAGTAGAGAGGCTCCACCTAGCAAAGACCAGATTACCTGGCCTTGCTACAAAGAACCTTTAGAAGGCTAGGGATAGGCAAAGCATGATTAAGGGCAAGCAGCAACTGGGATCTATGGCCACATCCAAATGGGGGCCTCTTTTAACAGTCCACCTGGAATCATTCCAACTGATGACAAGATTCCTGAAAGACAAAGACCAAGGGGCTCTAGGGGGAAAACTGCTACACCAGCCCCTACAATGCTCACCACTTAAAACTTTGACATTCATATCATTATCACCACTAATGCAGTTATTCTTGTAAAGAATGTATCCACCATTACAAAACTCTAGCTAGTTCTTGTCATAACGTTGACCAGCAAATACTAAATTTCGGCACAGTTTTTACACTGTGTAACTGTGTAATGGAAGGTCTAAATACATTATACAGGTCTGCAATGCTGGTGCGGTAGAGTTGTAAGGCATGAAGTGCATGGGCATTATATCCACTACAATAAGCAGTAATGCATGACAAGTGAACACATCAAATTCACTCAAAAGATTAACTATTACTGGTTAAACTAAAGCAGAGAGAAAAAAAAAACATCAGCTTTTGGTCCAATACAAGTCTTATTATTACTATAAACGGTTACAGCACACCAAGCATAGAACATATCTTAAAAATATTTTGATTAAATGAAATAAGTCAATGAGACAGGAGTCAAAGACATTATTATATTTATTCAAATGCAAGATGAGGTTTTTTCTGTAAATATGGTGCTTGAATATGTGAGATCCTCTTAAATTTGCATATGAAGCATTGAACCAAACCCGGCAGAGCCAAACCAAGGCCAGCATCGCCAAATTGCCATGTGCAAAAAAACCCAGAAAACTGAGCATGACTAAACTTAATGACACAACTTCTTCTTTGGACTTATACATACTGTAGTATTTTAAAAAGGCACAACAATTTGGAAGCCAGCTTCGTTCTGCATCAGACAAGGAAGCATCTAAACCAGTAGACAACTGAGAACAGATCTAGTCCAACGGTAGTAACAGGAAGATGACTATTGAAAAATTAAAAATTAAATACAAGACTCATAAATAACACCTGGACCAATCCACAAATTAAAAACCATGCAACAGCCATGAACTCAGACTGATCAGACCACAGACACAACACAAAAAATCTGGAACATATGTATTTAAAATAATTAACTCCACTAACACCATCTGTGGAAACTGTGAATCTTCTTCATGGGTTCAAGTAAACTGATAAACCAAGAAGTATAAATGTATCACTGCGTCAATGTGGATTATAATAGCATGGCAGCATATCTCACCAGAAGTGACTGAAGGGTTTGAAGAAGTGCTGTATATCCACAGCAATGGTTGTAACTTATCATGATATATTGTGGAATGATAGTGAAGAAGATGCAAATGTAAGAGTGTGAGCAGGAAGAAGGCACTGTCAGTGAAGATGGAGAGATGGAGACAATGACACTGATTGTTACAGGCAGATAAAACCTGACATGTTTTGTGTATTAAGTGTATGAAATTAACAGTACAATATTTTTTCTAAGCAGAAATTTTATTTTTGAGGAGTCATCGTAGATTTAGATAAATAGATTTTCCCTTGGGGGGTCATCTTATAGTCATCTTGCAGTCAGGTAAATACGGTAGTTACACTGGTCTGAGGCAACCAGAAAGGTTCTCACTCTTTTAAATACAAAGTCCTAAACTACGTTACAAATGTCTTCAATAGGAACGATCTCTAGAACTCTCCAAGATGATATGTGGACAAGTAAGCCTTCAGCATGATACTTTAATGACTCCAATTCAAACTGGGAAAGAGTTAATATTCATACCTGAGAATCATTTTCAGTCTAAATATTTCTAAGCTTTTGACCATCTCCTCCTGGTTAGGTACCCTGGACACCAGGCATTTGGCAGCTTTGATGATTGCGGAAATAGCGTCATTTTTTGATTCATTTTTTGCTTCCTTTTTTAATTCATCATCAGTCAGATTATCTAAAATTACAGGCACCATTTCCTAAAACACAAATGACAATGATTTGGAACAATATTGTTCATGCCTTCTCTAATTTAAGAATGAAGGATATCACTGTAGTGCTAGAATTGTACCTGCTTCAATATATTTTTGCAGAGAAACACAAACAGGATTATTTCATTGCATCAATACAAAAAAGTCAAATACAGGCATTCCAGTGGCCTTATCAACCTGAAATAAAAAATGCAACATTCTTTTCGCATTTCTAGTCTTAACACATAAAGAACAAAATCACCAACTGTTTGTGTGTTACATGTCAAGCTTCTGATCTTCAAACTATCAATTACATGTACCATAGGCATGAGAAGCCAACAGCCGTTGAACTAGCTAAGAAATTATCCAACTTTCAGGGAACCTTTAGATTCATTGTTGTGTTTGCAAGGGCTTGCACGAAAAATGGTATTCTCTACTATTTTGATTTAATTCACCATTTCTCTGTATGACTATGTTTATCCACACTTTGATCAAAGGCAGGTACAAATGACACACTGCTTTGAAATGTGGTTCTTACATTCCATGGTAAAGACTCTTTGAGAAAAGAGAGACAGTGGGACAGAAGAAGAAAAGAAAACATGATGAATCTTTCCTTCAGGATTTTACTTGTTAGCTAATAAACATTGATCAGTATTGTATTATATAATGAGATGAATACATCCCATTCTTGGACCATTTTTATTCCAAGCCTTATGAGAAACTACACCATTCTGGTAACCCAAATTATGGACATTAAAGGGATAATACCAAAAATTCCACACTAAACTGTGTAACTGCAACAAAATATGTAACAGACTACTGCCCTCCAAATGTGTAGTGGCATTTCAGAGAAGCCTGCTGCCCATATCACCAGGATGGCTAGAGGCAGCAGTTTCACTGAAGCATCAGTACACATCTAGCAGACTACATGGCATCACATCTCACAAGCCAACAGACCCATTCCAGTACCACATTTTCTTATTAAAAATCCGTATGTGAAAGCTGTATGAAGCAATGTCAAGATTTCCTTGGGCAGGCCTTTTTTCATCAATGTTTATACAACAACGTGACATACAGCACTTCACCTAAGTACATCTTTCCATACAATGATATGCAGTTCTTGCCTTGCAAATGCCTTTCTCATCAGCAATTCCACAATGATGAACTGAATTCAAACTGCTGTTCTCACAGTTGGCCAAAGTTATGTTTCAGAGTAAGGATTTGAACAAATCAACCTTATTATGGTGCCATTCACAGGATGCAATACGACAGGTGGCAAGTGTAAACATTATGCAAAAATAAACTACACAAATACTGCCCACTCTATGTTTACCAGTTTGAAAATATGACACTACATATAACATTTCTAATAATAGTAAACATTTTCACTAACGGTTGTGTGAGAAATTTTCTAACACCAAAATCACAAGTTGGGTCTTTGCACTTCTGAGATGTTCATGGCACAGGTTGGTTGCTGTTTATTGACATTTCAGACTACATACTGGTCCAACTTCCACTGACAAGCCTGATAGTTCATACAACAAAATCACAATTTTGTATAATTTGTCTGCGAATTTTTGCCTACCCAAGTAACTTGCAAGCAATAAAAAATAATCCTTTAGAGGGAGTTCCCATTACTACACTGCAGGATCCTTTGGTCAGTTTCTAATGTGCTGTGCCACTTTGTTGGCACACACACAAAATCTGAAGTCTGCAAAATTTATAGTGTTTGAAAATCTGTAACGGGTTTCACAAGGTACTGTAATCAACCAAGCATCTTATAACTCTTGACTGTTAGTCATTCATACTTACGTCTATCTTAACAGATTCATTCTATACTGATTTCTGCAACTGCTTGCAGTTTGTCACTAACCCTTACAGGATGTTGCCAACCTTGTGCCCAGTTTAGTAAACATTTAATTCTAACTGGCTAGCAATAAATTCATAATGTGGTGTTAGACAATTCCTACTGGTTCCCCATTATATCATGGCGGAATCCTCAAAATTACAAAAGTAAAAACACTGTAGTTTGCAGCACCTATTTTACACAGAGTGACGCCAATGTTAAATTTACGTGAAGATATCAACAATTCAGGTATTTCTATTGACTCCAGGTGTGTCTTGTTACACCATATTTCTGAGTGTGTGATTCTTATATTTCCTACCCTATATTCTCTAAGGTTTAGATGTTACAATTATTAGACAGACACCACAGACAGGGTCCAGTGCCTTCCCACGAAGTCCAATCCCAAAGGGTCAATGACATGGGTATTTCCATAATTTAGTTTAGTTAAGCAAACTGTATATAGTGTATAATAAAATAGATGTATTGGGAATTTATCACTACAGAACAAGCAGCATACTCCATGCTAATGAGATATACCCACACCCACAAATAATTGTAGGTTGGTATGTACTACCAATTTACAAAAAGTTGCAGACTTAACGTAAATGGTCAATTCTATAAGGACTCTCCAATGTCATTATGACTGAAGGACATGACTGTGATAACCACAGACTGCACCCTTTACAGTACAGCTTCATTTCACAGCATATGAAAATACATTTTTACAAGTTTCAAAGAGAAAGCCACACAGTTGGAATTCAGTTTTCAAATTTTCAAATGTAGCAAAAATGTCAGTTCTTTACTACTGACTCTTCACATTTCTGTGTCTACATTACCCTGTACATTTTAAAGGCAATTTGTTGATGGTAACATTACACCACCCCACTGACTGGAATGGAATGGGTCAGTTACCTTCATTGTCACTGCTTTGCGAACCTCAAATCTCACAAATACATTACAAAATTATATTTAACTCTTTTATTCTTTCCATTCATTCTTACAACCTGATGCTGGAAAAATTTTTACATGAAAAACAACACACTGTAGATTTGTATTAGTTTACATATTGGCCACCTGCATATCATTCTATACAATATATGCCTTTGCTACATTAAGGAAACTGCACTCCCTCGACTAAGCATACCGTGTTTAATGAACACCAATGCCCTGTTACAAAAATATGGTTCTTGGGAAAAAGACACCACTCTTCAAAGTTCCTTCCATTTCAAAACATTCAGAAATAAAGAATTTAACTTACAACAATGGGCATGAAATATTTCACAATGGTGTGAACAGTCAGAAATTCATAGCACAGTCCAAATGGGCGAATAAGTGCATAAATTACAGTGACTGTAAGGTTTTTCCCACTCTGAAACCTTTCCAACAGGATCTGGAAGCCACCCAAGTTTCCAAACCTATGACAAATAAGAATACAGAATACAATCACATTGACAAACAACATGAACAAAACAAGTACATACATTAATTTTCAGCATGGTTGTCTAACTGTGAGCTACACAAGGCTCTGCAATTTTTACAAACATCAAACTGTTACTGGACTGCCTTTTATCCATGCCCATGTGTGTACGCTTGCCAGATTAACTAACAGTGGGCAGCCAGGAAGCATGGTGTGTAGGTCACACCAACAACCTATAAAGGTGATATTTCTTCCCTAGCCTTAGAGTGCAAGGAGAGCAGACTTGTGTACAGTGGTAGAATGGTGATGTCAAAAAAAAAAAAAAATGGTAAATGCAGAGCACTACATGTACACAATAAACACTGAAACTTCTCATGTTTTTGCAGCATTAGTTAATTTCAGAAGCCCTTGAGGTGGTATATGATGTATGGTTGATAACTCATGGACTGCTGCCTCCTAGACCTCCAGATATGAATGCATGTGATTATTATTTGGATGTAACACTAATGTTTATGAGAAAAAAACCACATTTACTGCAAGAACTGAAAGACAATATTTGAATATAAACTGCCAATATTTTCAGAGATGAGTTGTGTCATGTGGCAAGAAATATTTTCAGCATGTGCAAGGCCTGTTTAGAAGCTGGAGATAAGCATTTTGCATATCTTCTATTGAAACTGAACTGCAGTTGAAACAGACTACAAACTTCAGGCAGAAGGAAGCTTCATATGCAGTGAAGTTCCTGTGACACCAGCCAGACAAGGATTCAGAAAGATACAACTGCCTGGAACACATTCTCACAAGCCTACTGTGGAAATTATAAACAAAATTATTCACGTGTATCAAGTGTTTCAGTTAATATATAACCTTTTAACCTGGGCATCTTTATTGACTATGTCAGCTGCAACTATATGGAAGTGTGAATTACGTCCTTCATCACAGATATACACAAACACACACATATACATGGGTCACATAATAAATTTTACAATTTCTCAGAACTGTTATCTCTTCATACATTCCATGGCTTATCTTCCCAACATGCGCAATTTAAATCCCCTAATTGAACCTACTGTTTCTGTCCAGGGATAGGAATAAGAACTAGTTCGATCCAGTAAATGCAACACGGCCTATTTCATACATTCACCCATTGGAAGACAGAAACAGTCAGCTTCTACAACATGTTTCTTTAACCAAAATAAGGCCATGAAAAATGTCCAACATGTGTGAATTTTTGTAACAAAAATAAGTGACAGTAATGAATTCTGTGCAAAATTATTTAATGGGTAGTTAGTACCTTATCCTGAAATGCAGCTGAAAACATTTTATGCCTATTTGTACCTTCCTTCATTCATTCATTCATTCATTCATGCATTATTCAGTCCTATTTGAACAGAAATCCAAAATAAATACACAGCAATACATCATGAATTGAACATAATGTAATCTCTATGATCACATTTTTATTAAAGATTAACACTCAGTGAAATGTGAAGAGCATCACCTGTCACCATTACATGACAGTCAGTTCCAGTGATTAAAACCACTCCAGTGCCTATCCAGTTACCAGCTATGAAACAGCAATTCCAGTTGCTGCTACTTCAGAGTAACTGGAAGTGGGGGGGAAACATCTAGGATGATCTGATCACTGTTATGAACATAACAATCATTTCTACAAATTATGGCTTGGTGTGCATTCTTCAGAAGATACAGCCACTTATTTTCATATATGCTACAAATTTACCGATTGATAAGGTCAACCAGCCAACCACGTGGCGTCCGGGTGTCTGGTGGTAGCCGTGCATATAAATCCTCATCTGGGATATTTGATCCCGGTGAGACAGTCTCCGAAGGGCGAGAACCATTAAATGTATGAAATCTGCAAATAAAATAGTACATGCATGTTACATTTTAACAACAAACTCTCACTTCAGGGATGCAGCAGAAATTTACACTGATCTCTGCGTGACATATTTCTAAAACTGGAAGTCCTACAAAACATCACTTAATAATAACCGATATATTAAAAATCATACAATACAGAGCCAAAGGCATTATTTTACTTACATTTACAAAAAAAATAAAATCTCTTATTTCTTCAAGGAACTGCACGGTTCACATTTAGGAAGATCATACTCTTCCAGGAAAAGTTTGAGACCTCAGGCCTGACCACATATAATCCTTTGGAGATGGATTTATACTCCCCCCATAGAGTTCTGGACTGCGGTAGCACAGTGGTTAAGGTGCCGTGCTACAAATTGGAAGGTCGCTGGTTCGATCCCAGTTGGTGTCAGTGATTTTTCATTGACATAAAATCCTTCTGATCGCACTATGGCCCTGGGGTCGACTCAGCCTCTAACAGAAATGAGTACCAGGAGTATTTCCTGGGGGTAAAGGCGGCCGGTACGTAAGGCTGAC
>Ga0123355_10009474_pt1 | contig 14816 bp, 17 predicted proteins | sample TergutEmb28metaG_3_FD_89872 | JGI IMG/M metagenome (GOLD analysis project Ga0123355, IMG submission 89872) | Embiratermes neotenicus P1 segment gut microbial communities from Petit-Saut dam, French Guiana - Emb289 P1 | ecosystem: Host-associated > Arthropoda: Insects > Digestive system > Gut ...
GAGACCTTTGCATATCATTAAAAGAACGCTCGATGATTTCAATTTCGTCTTTCAAACTAATGCCGTTTTTTAGAATAGCATAATTACAAGACCCATCCGTAACAATATTGCTTGAAAAAACAACATGTGATTGGGTTTCATTGCGTTTGTCGAAATACATTCCGTCCTGAACAGAGAAGTGCCATTCCATGAGATTTTGCATGATTTTCTCCTCCTTAAATTTAAGATACGGCTCCTTTCCTTTTCTCTATGCAGAGTATACCGCACGACATCGTGTCCGTGTCAAGAGGAAATGAAAATTTTTTGGCTGTTTTAGACTTTTGCATTGATTTTATAGTTCGGGTGGCGTAATCGCCACCCCTACATGTTGCGGTTCACTATATTTTTCAGAAATATCCACCTGTAGGGGCGGCGATTACGCCGCCCGAAGCCATAAAATCCATCAATGCAATCCTCTAAAAGAGCGAAATATCTTCTTCCGTGTGCAACTTTCACAGCTGCTCAGCGATTCACCCGCGCACCCGCGCCTTTCATCAAACCTTCCACTTCCGCTTTGCGCGCCATGGAGGTATCACCCGGTGTGGTCATCGCAAGCGCACCGTGGCACACGCCATAGTTCAGTGCCGTTTGCATATCACAGCCGCTGAGCAAGCCATAAACCAAGCCGCTGGCAAAGCTGTCGCCGCCGCCCACGCGATCAAGCACTTCAAGGGCATCAAAGCTCATGCCGCGATACACCTCGCCGCCCGCCCATGCAATGGCGCTCCAGCTGTTGATGGTCGCGCTTTGCACGCCGCGCAGCGTGGAAGCAATCACCTTAAAATTTGGGTAGGCTTTTGCCGCAGTGTGCAACATTTTTTCATAGCCCGCCACGTTCAGTTCATGCAAGTTGCTGTCTTCAATTTCAAGGCCTAAGCACGCGGTGAAGTCTTCTTCGTTGCCCAGCATTACATCAACATATTGCGCAATTTCGCGGTTAACTTCTTGCGCTCTGGCATGCCCGCCGTGTTCTTTCCACAGCGATGGCCGATAGTTCAAGTCATAGCTCACCATGGTGCCATGCTGCTTGGCAGCTTTGATGGCCTCAAGTGCAACTTCTGCGCTGCTTGCGCTCAGCGCAGCAAAAATGCCGCCGGTGTGCAGCCAGCGTGCACCCAGTTCACCGAAAATATGATTCCAGTCAACATCACCGGGCTTGAGCTTCGACGCCGCCGAGTTTGCACGGTCGCTCACGCCCAATGCGCCGCGCACGCCGTGGCCGCGCTCGGTAAAGTTTAGCCCGCAGCGCACATTGCGGCCAATGCCATCATAGGGCATCCACTGCACAAACTGCGTGTTCACGCCGCCTTGTAGCATAAAATCTTCAATGAGATAGCCGATGTCGTTAGCAGCCAGTGCCGTCACGATGGCGGTGTTCAGGCCAAAGCAGCGGCGCAGCCCGCGCGCAACGTTATACTCCCCGCCGCCTTCCCATGCCGTAAAACTGCGTGCATTGCGAATGCGTCCCTCGCCGGGATCCAGCCGCAACATCACCTCGCCCAGTGAAATTTCGTCGAACTGACATTGATCAATTGATTTAATGTTTAGCATTGCATTGTCCTCTTTCTTATGTTATAATATACATCAAGTATAACATCTTTCTAGGGAGAATGCAATGGCAAAACATGAAAAATTTAACTTTCGCTCGCCGGACGAGCTGCGCGCGAAAATCACCGCATTGGGTTGTAACATTCCATTGAGTGAACACACGGCGATTCTTGGCCAACCCGTGAAAATCGCCGGCAAAACCGCACCCAACGCCATGGCTGTGCTGCCCATGGAGGGCTGCGATTGCTTGCCCTGCGGCAGCGTGAGCGAGCTATTTACGCGCAGGTATCTGCGGTTTGCGGCAGGCGGTGCAGGTTTGCTTTGGTGGGAGGCCTGCGCTGTGCTGCATGAAGCACGCGCAAACCCCCTGCAAATGATGCTGACCGACAGCAACGCGAGCGCCCTTGCCAAGCTGCTTGAACAAACCAACAAAGCGGCTCCCGCTCGGCCGGTGAATATTCTGCAACTCACGCATTCGGGGCGCTATAGCCGCCACATCGGACATAAGTTCACGCCCATTCTCGCCCAGCACGACCCTTACTTAGACCCGCGTGTTGGCGCAGACGAACACACACCATTGGCCAGCGATGCCTACCTCGAAAGTCTGCCGGAGCATTATATTAAAGCTGCCAAGCTCGCGCGCGAATGCGGCTTCGATGGCGTGGATATAAAAGCCTGTCATCGTTACCTCATCAGCGAATTGCTTGCCGCCCACACGCGCCCGGGTAAATACGGCGGCAGCTTTGAACATCGCACACGACTGCTGCGCGAGATCATCGCCGAAGTGCGCAAGCACACCAGCGAAGATTTCATCATCGCTTGCCGCTTTAACGCCACCGATGCGCACCCCAACGGCTTTGATGAACCCGTGCAGCTAGCTGAACTACTGGTGCAGTGCGGCGTGCAGCTGCTGGGCGTGTCGGCGGGGAATCCCTACTACACCAACCCGCAAGTGCTGCGGCCATTTGACCAACCCGGCCCTGGCGTACCCCTGCCCGACGAACACCCTCTGGAAAACACCGCGCGCTTATTCGATTTAACTAGACAAGTGCAGGCCGCGGCAGGTGATGTTCCCGTGGTGGGCGCAGGCTACAGCTGGCTGCGGCAATTTGCACCCATGGTTGCCGCTGCAAATCTCACACGCAAACAAAGCATGTTCATGGGGCTTGGCAGGCAAAGTTTTGCCTATCCCAACGCACCCAATGACATCCTCGCAGGCGGCATGAACCCCAAAACATGCTGCACCGCCTGCTCCAAATGCACACAAATGATGCGCGACCACACCCACGCCGGTTGCGTTATCCGTGACAGCGAAGTGTACGCACCAATTTACAAACAAGGGAGGGCAGACGCATGCGCAAGACAGCAATCGTAACCGGAGCGGCTCGCGGAATTGGCTACGCCATCGCCAAAGAGCTGGAAAAACAGGGCTATGCCATCGTGAATTTCGACTTACAGGCCAATGATGAAAACTGGCTGCACGTGCAGGGCTCAATCACCAACGCAGAAGATAGACAACGCTGCTTAGACCAGACCATTGCGAAGTTCGGGCGAGTTGACGTGCTGGTGAACAACGCCGGTGTTGCGCCAAACGTGCGCGCCGACCTCCTCGACATGCCCGAGGAAAGCTTCGACCGCGTGGTAGGCATCAACTGCAAGGGCACGTTTTTCATGAGCCAAATTATCGCCAAGCAGATGTTAAAACAAGATTGCTTGGGCAAAAAACGCGGCACAATCATCAATATCTCCTCCTGCTCAGCAGAGGTTGCTTCCGTCAATCGCGGGGAATATTGCATCAGCAAGGCAGGCACAGCCATGACCACGAAGCTGTTTGCAGCGCGGTTGGCCGAAGAGGGCATCTTTGTGCATGAGGTGCGCCCGGGCATCATCGCCACCGACATGACCAGCGGCGTGCGTGAAAAATATGACAACATGATTGCGCAGGGGGTGTTCCCCATTGCGCGCTGGGGCACCCCAGAAGACGTGGCTGCTGCTGTTGCAGCCTTTTGCGGCGACACATTTTTATATACCACCGGCAATCACATCGACGTTGACGGCGGATTTCACATCAGGAGGCTTTAAATGAACATTGGAAAATACGACATCCCGGTTTACGAATTTAACACCGTGGTGGTGGGCACTGGTGCTGCGGGCTACAACGCCGCCGACCGCCTTCACCAGAATGGCCAAAGCAACATCGCCATCGTGACTGAGGGCGTGAACTGCGGCATTTCGCGCAACACCGGCAGCGACAAACAAACTTATTACAAACTCACCCTTTCGGGCGGCGAACCCGACAGCGTGGGTGAAATGGCGAAAACGCTCTTCGATGGCCAATGCGTAGACGGCGACCACGCGCTGTGCGAAGCCGCGCTGTCGGCACAAAATTTTCTGCGTCTTGTAGACCTCGGCGTACCTTTTCCGCGCAATGCCTATGGCGAATACATCGGCTATAAAACCGACCACGACCCTCGCCGCCGCGCCACCAGCGTAGGCCCCTACACCTCAAAGCTCATGACTGAAAAATTGCAGCACGCTGTGGAGCAAAAAAATATTCCTGTGTTCGACAACATGCAGGTGGTGAAATTTTTGGTGCATGAAAATCGCGTGCTGGGCCTGCTGTGCTGGGCACTAGATAAGCAAGAATTCGTCGCATTCAGCTGCAAAAACGTGATTTGTGCCACCGGCGCACCCGCAGGCATGTATCGCAACAGCGTGTTTCCGCTGGGTGTGTGGGGTGCCACCGGCGCAGCATTCGAGGCAGGTGTAAAGGGCAAGAACTTGACAGAGTGGCAGTTTGGGCTGGCTTCTGTCGCACCAAGGTGGAATGTGTCGGGTACTTACATGCAGGTGCTGCCCAAGTTCATCTCCACCGACGAAAAAGGCAACGATGCCCGCGAATTGCAGCTAGATCTAGGCATGGTGTTCCTCAAGGGCTATCAATGGCCATTTGACGTGCGCAAGCTGGACGGTTCGTCCGCTATCGACATTATCGTGCACGAAGAAACCTGCCAAGGCAGACGCGTGTTCTTGGATTTCCGCGAAAACCCCGGCAATCAACCAGTTGATTTCGCCGCACTGCCCAGTGAAGCCCGTGAATATCTAGAAAAAGCGGGTGCCTGCTTTGGCACACCGCTGCAAAGATTATTACACATGAACGCCCCTGCCGTGAGTTTTTATCAAGACAAGGGCGTGGATTTAGCCACCGAGCCACTTGAAATCGCCCTGTGCGCGCAGCACAACAATGGCGGCATGGCCATTGATCACTGGTGGCAAACGAATATTGAAGGCTTTTTTGCCGCAGGTGAAGCCGCCGCCAGCCATGGGGTATATCGTCCGGGCGGCAGTGCGCTCAACGCAGGGCAAACGGGTTCAGCCCGTGCAGCCATGTATATTGCAGCCAAGCGGCAGGGCAGCCCGCAATCTGACTTCGCGCAACTGGCGCAAACACAAATTGCGCAGGCCGTTGCCATCGCGGAAAATGCCTCGGGCGAAAACAACGTCAACGCGCTTTGGCAAGCCGCAGCCACCACCATGAGCGACTGCGGCGGAGCCATTCGCAAGCCTGCGCAAATGCAAGAATCTCTTGCACAGGTGCAGCAACAGCTTGCTAACTTCAACGTCACAGGTGATGTTTCCGCCGTGTTTCGTTACCGCGATGTGCTCATTTGCCAGTTGATGTACCTCGGTGCAATGCTGGATTATATGGCGCAAGGCGGCACCAGTCGCGGCAGCGCGCTATATGTGGATGAACACGGCAGCGGCACCTCTGGTGATGTAGTACAAGAAGCAAATTATGCAGACGGCCAGTGCAGCTACAGCTGGCGGCCAGTGCGCCCCATCCCGCAAGACGATGACTTCTTTGAAAACGTTTGGCGTAGTTTTCGTGAAACAGGGAATATCGAATAATCTGCGTCCCATCGCCCACACTATTCTCTAAGATATTCATCATCACTTTCACGAAATTTTTGCTTGCGCGCTGCGTAAGGGCATGGTATAATGAAGCTAGAGAAAATTTATATTAGCGGAGGTATACAATGGCTCAACCTAAAATAGTTAAACGAGATAAATTTCACGTCACAGGCTTGTCTGGCGATGGTGCAAAGACTAGCGAATTGTGGGGAGAATTTACGGCTTTATATGAACAACACCCATTCAAAAAAGTAAACGCAGACGCATATGAAATCCGTTTTTGGGGATGTGAAAAATCACCCGCAGCAGGCAAAGATGTTCATGTAGGCTTTTTATCAGCCGAACCGGTTGATGGTTTTTTAAGCATAACTCTGCCCGTAACGGAGTATGCCGTTTTCGATGTTTATGTTGCACAAGGCTACGAAAGTGGCGATGCGGCGATGGAAAAGTGGCTTGCTGACAACGCTTCGCAATACAAATCTATGGCGCTTGATGGATTGGGGCTTATCTTATTTTGCTACAACGAAAAATTCAAAGACGGCAATCAATCAGATTCGATTGTTGAGTTATGGTTACCGATAATCAAAATTTAACTTCGCAGTATAAGCATTTTCTACACACGCAAAGCACAAGCGCGTGAATGATTCATCGTCACTCACGCGCCCACACTACTCCCTAAGATACTCAATCATCGCAAGCGCAGCTTTTGCGCCCTCAGCCACGGCAAACGCAATCTGCGGGAACGTGCCCGTGCAATCACCAGCGGCGAACAGGCCGGGCAAATCGGTCTGCTGCTGCTCACCCACGGGGATCGCCCCATCTTCAATCTGCAAGCCAAGCTTTTTCGCAATATCCGCTGCCGTGGCCTGCCCCAGCGCAACGAACAGCCCATCCAAGTCGATGTCCTCACCTGTACTCAGCTGCGCGCGTGCCAATCGCTGCTTGCGCCCATGCAGCCGCGTGAGTTTGCTCTGGCGCACCTGCACCCCTTTTGGCACATCGAACTCCGGCTCACCGCCGTGGGTGATGAGTGTAATTTCGTCTGCCAGCGGCAACAAAGTCTCAAGCTCGTGCTGCGCCAAGTTGCCGCGCCCAAGCACCGCCACGCTGCGCCCGCGATATAAAAACGCATCACACACCGCACAAAAGCTCACGCCCTTGCCCTCAAACTCGCTCAAGCCTTCGATTTTCGGCAGTTTCTTTGCGCGGCCAGTGGCCAACAGCACAGCGCGTGAGGTCAGCAAATCGCCGCCCGCAAGCCGCACATGATATCCACCGTCCTCCTGCCACTGCACATTAATCACTTCATCCTCGCGCAAATCTGCGCCAAGGGCACGGCATTGCTCGCGCCCGGCACGCACCAATTCGCGCCCGCGCATGGGGTGCGGCAGGCCAAAATAATTTTCAATTTTCTCCGCGCGTGCCAGTGCACCGTGGTCGCGGCCGATAATCGCCACGCGCAACCCAGCACGGCACAGATAAAGCCCTGCCGAGCAACCTGCGGGCCCGTGACCCACAATCACCGCGTCAAACATGTGTTGCATTTTCGTTCCCTCGCATATGCTTATGATAGATTATTATGGTTAAAGGAGCTTCCCCATGAATATTTCTGCAAATGATTTCACCGCCCAAGTGCTGCAAGCCGCTGGTCCTGTGCTGGTGGATTTCTATGGCGAACAATGCATGCCCTGTAAAATGCTCAAGCCTATCCTGCAAGAGGTTGCGCAAGAACAGCCCGGCCTGAAAATTTGCTATTTCAGCACCGACATCGACCCTACCGAAAGCAAAGCTGACATTGACGCCAAGTTCGCCGTGTTGGGTGAGCACAACGTGATGAGCCTGCCCACGCTGGTGATCTTCAACGGTGGCAGGGCGGTTGTCTCGCAAATTGGCTTCATGAACAAAGAGCAGCTGTTGGCATGGCTGGCGGAGAACGGTGCAGTCTAAACTCACGTGTAGGGGCGGCAACCTGCCGCCCGTGGAGTTTATAGCGTGTGCTGAAGGAGCGGGCGGCTACTAGCCGCCCCTACACGCGGTCAATGAATCCATTATAGTATACCACACCCCGCGCTATAATGCAATGCGATTTCTACAAATCTGCGGCACTCGACCTTTGGCCGCTATTCGCGTAGGGGCGACCTGTGGTCGCCCGTGAGTTTCATCAAAAAACACGCACCCACATTTCGTGAGTGTGCTTGTTTGCTTTTGTGCGCAGCCACATACAAAGATGTAGACGGCAAGGTTGCTTTCGCTCCGCGAGCCTTCCTCAGACGCACCCGAGGTGCGCCAGCTCCTTCCAGGGGAAGGAGCTAAGGTTTAAGGATGAAACGCTCAAAACCTTAAGCAACAAGCCCTAGCTCCTTCCCTTGGAAGGAGCTCCCCGAGTCGCGAGGGGTGAGGAAGGCTCGCGGAGCGATAATCTCGTTTAACGTTGCTGTAAAACCAACGCACCCATCACCTGCGGTGGGTCTCCCTCGCGCATTCGCTTTTCTGACCGCCTAACGTTGCAGCCCGCGAAAAAGTCATATAAAACAACGCACCCACAACCGTGAGTGCGCATGTTTGTTTGTGCGCAGGGTTAGTGCACGTCGTCTTCTGCCGTGATGAGCGAACGCTCACGAAACAGCAGCGACACACACCAAATGCCCGCCAGTGCCACCAAGGTGTACAAAATGCGGCTGACGATTGCGCCTTGGCCGCCGAAAATCCACGCCACAATGTCAAACTGAAACAAGCCAATGCTGCCCCAGTTCAGCGCACCAAGCACCACGAGAATTAACGCAATGCGGTCTAACATGTTCAAGTCACTCCTTGCAAAATTTTTGGGTCGCTGCGGGTAGTATGCGCAGCTTTGACCGCGATTATGCAAACACTTGACAAGCTTTTTTATCTGTGCTAAAATAGCAATGGCGTTGTGCGCTGTGGTGCAGTTGGTTCTTCCGGAAGTTGGTTTTATTTGCCAACGGAAGGGGGTGAGCGTTATGGAATACTTAGTTATCATGGCAATTATTTTGTTTTTGATAGCGCGAGACGACAAACGCAATAAAAAAGACTAACCGCCCCCAGCCATAGGTCGCGGTTAGTTAATCTTTTCAGAGGAACTTCCGCGCCGCAGCGCCAAGCCCCTTGACACCTTTATTATACCACAATAATCAAGTGTTGTCAAGGGAGTTTTCAGATTTTGATTACGAGGTACTTATGAAACACATCATCATCCTATACGACGGCATGGCGGACGAACCCCTGCCCGCACTGGGCGGCAAAACGCCCATGGAGGTCGCCCGCAAACCGCTGTTCGATGCCATGGGACGCGACGGCGAAGTAGGCCTGGTGCACACCACACCACCCGGACAATCCGCAGGCAGCGACAACACCAATCTCAATATCCTCGGCTACGACAGCACGAAATATTACACCGGCCGCAGCCCCATTGAGGCTGTGAGCATCGGCGTGCCCATGGCGGAAAATGACCTTGCCTTGCGCTGTAATCTTGTTACGCTCAGCGGCGAAGATAACTATGCCGACAAAACCATGGTGGATTACGCAGGCAGTGAAATCACCACAGAACAAGCGCGCGAGGTCATCGCTAAGCTGCAAGCTGCGCTGGGCAGCAGCGAGTTTGAGTTTTACGCGGGCGTGCAATATCGCCATTGCCTACTATGGAAAGGCGGCAAAGATCAGCTTACGAGGACAATCACAAAATTTGCTTCGCGGGACGCTTGCTCAAAAAACATCAATGACATTGCGCGATCAGTGAGCGGCGACTCGCCGCCAGGCATGCATAACACCCCGCCGCACGATATCATCGGCCAGCCCATTGCCGCGCACCTGCCCTCCCATCCCGAATTGCTCGATCTGATGCAGCGCAGCCACGTTATATTAGAAGAAAGCAAGGCGAACTCAATCTGGCTATGGGGCGAAGGCACTTGCCCCGCCCTGCCAAGCTTTGAAAGCATGACCAAGCTCAAAGGCAGCATCATTTCGGCAGTGGATTTGCTCAAAGGCATTGGCATGCTCGCGGGCATGCGCACCCCCACTGTGCCCGGCGCAACCGACTGGATTGACACCAACTATAAGGGCGAAGCCGAAGCGGCAATCGAAGAATTCAAGCGTGGGCAAGACTTCGTCTTCCTGCACTTTGAGGGCACCGATGAAGCCGGCCATCGCGGCGACATGCAAAGCAAAATCCGCGGCATCGAACTCATCGACGAAATCGTGCTGCCCATTTTGCTAGAATATCTGGAACAGCAAGATGACTACGCACTGATGATTTTGCCTGATCATCCCACGCCGCTTGCGCGCAAAACCCACACGAAAGCCCCTGTGCCCTACATGATGTTCCGCAAAAGCTGGCGCGGTAACGGCAATGGCGTGGATAGCGTGAACGAAAAAACAGCGACAGTGACAGGGCATGTAATTACCCATGCGCCAGATTTGATGCGCAAATTCATTGCATAGAAAACAGCACATAAAACAGCGCAAACACGAGAAAATCGAAGATCATACCCCCGAAAATTAAAATTACACAAAAAAGTGCTTGACAAGCAACTCGCAATGCTGTATAATTGCAAGGTATGATAAATTTTTCGGAGGTTCACTATGTCTACTTATATGCCAAAAGCGGGCGACATCACCCGCAACTGGTATGTGCTTGACGCCGCTGGCGTGCCCATGGGGCGCGTGGCTGCGCAAGCGGCTACCCTGCTGCGCGGCAAGCACAAACCCACGTTTGCGCCACATGCCGACTGCGGCGATTTCGTCATCATCATCAACGCAAGCCAAGCCGTGCTCACCGGCAACAAGTTGGGGCAAAAAAAGCTCTATCGCCACACCGGTTATGTTGGGCACCTGAAAGAAATCGGCTACGACAAGCTGATGAAAGAGCGCCCCAGCTTTGCCATGGAGCATGCTGTGAAAGGCATGCTGCCACACACCAGTTTGGGCCGCACGTCCTTCACACGCCTGAAAGTGTTTGACGGCGCCGAGCACAAGCACGCTGCGCAACAACCCATCGCTTGGGAATTGGGAGGTAAATAAGCATGAACTTTGAAAGTGTACCGTTCTTTTATGGCACCGGCCGCCGCAAAAAAAGCGTGGCGCGTGTGCGTTTGTACAACGGCGCAGGAAAAATCACCGTCAACGACCGCGACATCGACGACTATTTTGGTCTCGAAACGCTGAAGCTGGTGGTGCGCCAACCCCTCGCACTGACGGAAACCCTAGATAAAATCGACATCGTTTGCCGTGTAAACGGCGGCGGCGTCAGCGGTCAAGCAGGCGCGATTCGCCACGGCGTTGCGCGCGCACTGCTGCTGTATAACCCCGAGCTGCGCCCGGCGCTGAAGGCCGCGGGCTTCCTCACGCGTGACCCACGCATGAAAGAGCGCAAGAAATACGGCCTTAAAAAAGCTCGTCGTGCTCCTCAGTTCAGCAAACGCTAAATTTCTTAATTTATTTTTACGCCGCGAGTCGGGGTTTCATCGTGTTTTTAATAGGAAACAGCGAAGCGACGGAGCCCCACCGCAGGTGGCGAAAGGATTCGTTTTAATATGAAACGCACATATCAGCCCAAAAAGCTGCACCGCAAAAAAGAACACGGCTTTCGCAAGCGCATGTTCGATCGCCACGGCCGCAAGATTCTTGCGCGCCGCCGCGCCAAAGGCCGCAAACGCCTTACTCACTAACGGAATTTTTCGAAAGGCGAAGATTCGAGGAGGGAAGCGTATGCGATACGCAACCAACGAGAGATGAAGCATGTCGAAAAATTAGAAACTTTAAAGATTAACGGGGATTTCCGTCGTGCCTATGGCCGCGGCAAATCCCTCACGGCGCCTGCGCTGGTTACGTACGCGCTGCGCAACCGCGCGGGTCGTTGTCGTTACGGCATCACCGCCAGCAAAAAGGTAGGCAATGCCGTGGTGCGCAACCGCTGCCGCCGGATTATCCGCGAGGCATTCCGCACTCTGGACGAGCCTGTGCGCGGCAACTGGGACATCGTCTTTGTTGCACGCGGACGGACAAGCCAAACGAAAAGCACAGACATCCAGCGCGTCATGAAAGCACAGTTGAAAAAGCTAGGTGTAATTGCATGAAAAAGTGTGATAGAACACAGCGAAGCGACTTGCTCGCCGCAGGCGTGAAAAAAGTTCTGATTGCTCCCATCAAGTTTTATCAGCGATTTTTGTCGCCGATACTGCCGCCCATGTGCCGTTTTCAACCCAGCTGCTCGCACTATACCGTAGAGGCCATTGAGGTGCATGGTGCAGCCATTGGCTTGTTGCTGGGCATTGGCCGTTTTTTGCGCTGCAACCCGCTGTTCCCCGGGGGTTACGACCCCGTTCCACCCAAACGCGATAAAAGAGGACTAAAATGACATTTATCTTTGATATTCTGGGCGTTGTGTTTGGCCCAATCATGCGCTGGATTTTCTGGCTGGTAGGCAACTATGGCGTGGCGATCATCGTCTTCACGCTGTTGTGCCGCTTGATTCAGTTGCCGTTTGCCATCAAACAGCAAGGCAACATGGCAAAAAACACACGCATGACCATGAAGCTGCGCAAAATCACCGAACGCTACAAAGACGACAAACGCCGCCAGCAGGAAGAAACCCAAAAATTCTACCAGCGCGAAGGCTACAACCCGCTAAAGGCAGGTTGTTCGGGCGGCATGCTGGCGCAGTTTCCCATCATGTTTGGTTTGGTGGCGGCCATCAACCGCCCGCTGCAATACACCATGCAACTGCCGCAATCGTTGCTAACACGTCTTGAGTATCTCGAGCCCATCGTGCTGGGCGAAGCCGCCGCTGAAGGTGGCCGCGGATTCACCTTCATGGGCATGGGTGCTGGCGGCGGTCCGATGCAAGTTCAGCTGCGCATTGTGGAAAACATTGAGCGATTCGCTGAGTGGTTCGGCGAAGGTTATCGCTACATTTGTGAAGCCTGCGAAGTTGCAGCCTATGGCTGCTGTGACTATGTGCATCAGATTGCCTTAATTCCCGAACGCTACGCCGACTATTTGCCGCAAATTCAAGAATTTGCCGTCAATGACTTCCAGCTATTCGGGCTCAGCTTGGGGCAAATGCCCAGCCAAGCCGGCTTGTTGGTCGGCATATTGATTCCCGTGCTTGCGGGTGCCGGTGCCATGGCCACGTCGCTGTTCACTTTCTTGCGTCAACGCGACACCAACCCGCAAATGGCACAGCAAGGCAAATTCATGACCGGCTGCATGACCTTTGTGATGCCGCTGCTCAGTGCTGTTTGGGCCATTGGCTTCCCCATCGGCGTCGGCATTTTCTGGATCATTTCCAGTCTCGTTGCCTTTGTGCAAACAGTGGCACTGCACTATGCCATGCCACCGCAAAAAATGCTCGCACGTGTGTTGGTAGAAGAAACCGTGGAGCGCCGCAGCCGCGAAAAAAGCAAAAAGAAAATCGCAGAATTATAATGTAATCACACAGCGGGCGGGTGCAACACCCCGCCCCTGTATCTATAGGAGGAGAAAACCATGACTGAAGCCATTGGCATTGGCGCAACGATGGAAGATGCCGTGCAAGCCGCCATCGCACAACTCAACGCCCCCGAGGGCATCGAAGTTTCCACCGAAGTGCTGGGCATTGAGAAAAAGCTGCTCAAAGGCACGCAAGTTAAAGTGCGCGCATACTACGAAGAAACCGAGTTTTCCAAAGCCGAACAATACATCAAAACCGTGCTGCGCCACATGGGTGTGCAAGAATCCACCGTGCTGACCATGGAAGAAGACGACGGCGTGCGGTTTTCGCTGCAATGCGGCGACGACGACGGCTATGTCATTGGCCGCCGCGGTGAAACCCTCGACAGTCTGCAATACTTAGTGCGCTTGGTCATCAGCCGCGGACGTGACGACTACCGCCGCGTGAGCGTGAATGTTGCAGATTATCGCGAAACCCGCGAGCAAAACCTGCGTGATCTGGCGATTGTGAATGCCGGCAAAGCCAAAAAATTCGGCCGCAACATGCTCATGCCACCCATGAGTGCCTACGATCGCCGCACCGTGCACACAGTAATTCAGGAAATCGAAGGCGTGAGCTCGCACTCTGTTGGTGAAGGCAGCGACCGCCGCGTGGTTGTTGCGCCCGACGAACAATACCGCAAAGCCGACACCCGCGACAACCGTCGCCCCGGCGGCGGCTACAACAACCGCGACCGTGGCGGCAACATGCAACGCAATCAGCGCAACGCCAACACCCGCCGTTTCCCTGGTGATCGCAATGACCGCGCTCCCCGCCAGCCGATTGACAAAACACCAACGCGTGCTCCGCGCAGTGATGTGTCAAACGCAGGCGCAGGCCGCTATGGCAAAATCGAACCCCGCCGCGCGGATGCTGAAGTGAAAACGGAAGAGTAATGCGCTCGCCGCGCAGGCGTTACTTTTCTTTCAAGAAAAGTAACCAAAAGAACTTTTATGTCGCTTCGCTGTGTCTTTTTATAGCCTCATAAAAATTCCCGGTGGTATAAAGGAATTATGAAACTAGAACTGCACATCCATGCCAGCGAACACAGTGCTTGCGCAGATGAATCTGCCGCAGGTTGTGTGGCGCGTTGCGCGGCACAGGGCTACGACGGCATGGTGCTTACCAACCATTTTTATGCCAATTGCATGGGTGATGCTGACGGTGACTGGACCGCGCGCATCGACCGCTTTATGCGTGGTTATGACGCTGCCGTTGCAGCGGCACCTGAGGGTTTCACTGTGATTTTGGGCATGGAGTTGCGTTTTGCCGACGAGGGCGAAAATGATTACCTGATATTGGGCTTGGACGAGCCCTTTTTGCGCGAACACGAGGACTTTGATGCCCTTGGGCTGGCAAAATTCAGCGCACTTGCCCGCGAACACGGTCTGCTGATTTGCCAGGCGCACCCGTTTCGCTATGGCATGAGAGTGCGACTCCCCGACTACTTGGATGCCTACGAGGTCTACAACGGCCATGGCCGCTGGGAGAGCAACAACGAAATTGCCGCTTCGTGGTGCAAACGGCACAGTAAACTCGCGCTTTCGGGCAGCGACTGGCATGGCTACGACACCGAACTTGGCGCAAATCCCGGCGGGATTGTGCTGGATTATCCCGTGAAAGATAGTAGAGAATTAGTGCAAATTATCCGTGCGGGCAAGTTTTCACTACTTTTTTGAAAAAAAGTAGCACAAAAAACTTTTCGCCGCTTCGCGGAAGTTTTTCTTGACAATGTATATAAGATGTGCTATACTGGTTAGTAATCATTCTAAGGAGAGCCCAAATGAACCGTTCGTTTTACCGCTACTTTAGCTTCCCCTATTGGGGGGCA
>Ga0123355_10009476_pt1 | contig 14814 bp, 15 predicted proteins | sample TergutEmb28metaG_3_FD_89872 | JGI IMG/M metagenome (GOLD analysis project Ga0123355, IMG submission 89872) | Embiratermes neotenicus P1 segment gut microbial communities from Petit-Saut dam, French Guiana - Emb289 P1 | ecosystem: Host-associated > Arthropoda: Insects > Digestive system > Gut ...
CAGGCGCGGTCTACCATGCAGACAAAGCCGTTCTTGCCTTCCACCGCAGTTTCATAACCATGCCTCCCGAGGACCATCACTGTGGCGTCGCGGGAAATGGACGGCGGAGCCGCTGACCGTGCCAGATCGATCTCGGCGTTTCGATCCGCCATCAAGTACTGATCCAGCGGAGCCATGCTGGAGTACGGAGTTTTGGCGTCTGCTGCGCGTCCTGACTGCGCTGCGCATAGTACCGCAACCAACGCGAAAGTTCCTAGTGTGATTGTCCTCACCATCTCTCGGTTCATTGGTTTTCCCCTTCATGGATTTCAATACACCGTCGAGGCTTATGATGATTGAACCCCTTTGAGTTGGTTCTCTGATTTCCACTCCCTGCTGGCTGGAGTGAAACCGCTGTCGCGCTCTTTCCCATTGAGACATTCCTACATAGCCGGTGCAGCCGTTCCGTCCGACCATTTGCCAACCGGAATCACAAACTGAGTGATGGGCTCCGGACCGCCCTGAAACTGCGGATTAAGCGTGACCGGCGAGCCCGGCAGATCCGCACCCCAAGAGGATTTGTCTGTCAGTGGAAAGTAGAACATCAGATGAGGTACGTAGTGCCCAATGGCATCATTAAGGTGGCCTCCCCGCGACATCATGTAACACATCGCGCCGGGCTCCGGTGCCGGTAGCGCTTTATTGTCGAATCCGGCCTTGATGCTGTCGATCATCTGAGCTTTCGACATCCCAGCTAATACCATTTCCGTTCGCTTGATCGTGAGAGGCAGAATGGATCGCGCGGCTGCCGGATTGAAGCAGAGCGGCGCACGCACCTTGGGGTTCCAGAACTCCGCAGAATTGAATGGGGACGTCCATGATCGTTCCACCATACAAACAAAACCGTTCTTTCCTTCGATGACTGGCTCATAGCCCCGCCGCCCGAGGACTAGGATCTTTGCGTCGCCGGATATAGCTTCAGGGGCTGCGCTTCGCGCCAAGGCGATCTCGGCATTGCGATCCGGCATCAGGTATTGCTCGATCGAAGCCATGCTCGGATACGCTGTCGAGCGATTCTCATTCCAATTGCGGCCGGTAAGCGTTAACTTCAGTCCCACAGCCACGCAGACGATAGCCAAGGCTCCGGCCCAGACCCAGCGGTTCGTCATCACTCTGTTTTTCAATCTCGGCGAGCTGACCGTTGCCGGTTCTCGCTTCTGGAGGCGCTCCCCAAGCGCCGCGTTGATTTCCGAGGGGATGCCTACCTCTGGTGACTCAACTTCCCAGGCCATTAGTTCTTGGGAAACACCCCGGAAATCGGCAGCAAGGGTCTGGCACTCCGAACACAGTTCCAGGTGCGACAAGGCCTCGGTGGCTTGGTCCGCAGGCAGCTCGCCGTCGAGATAAGCCATGAGTTCTTCCGGTTCGATCGGATGTCTGTTCGCGCTCATCGCATGCCTCGTCTTCCTGGGTGCGGCTGCCCGGCGCTCGCTCTCAGGGCGGGATTGTTTTTTGCCTCCGACTCTAGGTAACTCCTCAATGCGAGACGCGATCGAAAAAGCCTGGAACGGACCGTATTTACGGGAATTCGCAGCAGCTCCGCAATGTCGGAGTAACTCAACTGTTCGTATTCGCGCAGCATCAAAATTTCGCGGTCCGGCGCATCCAGCTTTTCCATGGCCTGCCGGACCCAGAGCACGCACTCGGGAGTTCCGTCAGTCTTAGGCTCCGGAGCGGACTGTCCCAATGTGCTACTCGTCAAGAACTTGCGCCGTTCCGCAGCCAGTAGCTTCAACGCAATGCCATACAGATAGGTTCGAACCAAGGCTCGCGGCTCATAACGCGAGGCAGCGCGGATCACCGCGAGGAAAGTTTCCTGGGCGAGATCCTCCGCCCGCTCGGGGTTGTTCAGCCGGCGCCCGAAGAAGCCGTGCAGTGGCTTGCGATAGCGGGCAAACAGCTCCTCGAAGGCTGCCCGTGATCCCCCCTGGAATTCCAGCATCAAGGCTTCGTCGCTAGTCATAGTGGGTGCGCCAGCTTAATGCGCGCAATCTCTCCGCGGCAGCTTTCACGTCGTTCATGCTTCTTTAATGTCACAAGAAAGCCAAAAGTTCCCGCTCCGTACGATTCCTACTGTGTTTTGTGAATCTCATCAACACGATGTCCACCGGTCGGAACTGGACCAACGAGACTCAAATGCCGACCGCTTGCCGGCAGGCCCCTACGAACAGGTTATTCGTACTCAACGTCATTCGGCAGCTGTGGCGGGACAGCGTGCCGAGGATTTCCTCCCAACAGAGTGTGGTTTTTGTCCGGCGCGATCAACAGAACACACCTTGTCTGTTTGCCTCGAGGGCCGAACAACCATCTCCCCGATCACAAGCTCGATCCTGTTTTTTTTCAACGCATTCATGATGCAGTTCCCCTGCCGTCTCTCCTGGCGCGATTATGGCTGCGTATGCTGTCTCGTCTAGCTATGCTCGAGGCAGGCATTCCCAAGGACGTGAGGGTCGAAATCTTCATGCGTAATGAAAACAAAGTCGAGCATCACTGATCCCGATGATCGGCGTCGGCCCTTGGCCCCCGCGCCGCGCGGCACCGGGGCAGGTTTGCTGTCCTGTCCTGTTGCTGGCATCGCGCCTAAAAAAGGTGCTCGAATGAGGTTTCGAATTTTGGGCGTCTGTTGAATGCTCGCTTTGCCCTGGAGTGCACCTGCGATCGACACTAACATCGTGTACACTACTTTCGTATGAAAAATGTGACCCTCAGCGCCGATGAGAACCTCATCGAACAAGCTCGCCTTATTGCAAAGGCTCAGCGCAGGACTCTCAACGCTGCATTCCGGGAGTGGCTGGAGCAGTTTACTGGACAAGCGCGGAGCAGGCAGGAATTTGATTCCTTGATGAAACGTCTAAGTCACGTCAGGGCGGGGCGACGTTACACGCGCGATGAGATGAATGAGCGATAAATTCTTTCTCGACACAAATATCTTCGTCTACTCGTTTGACAAGAGCGCTCCTGAGAAGGCAAGGCGGGCCCTCAAACTGATCCGGCGAGCTATCGAAAAAAGGCAAGGGATCGTCAGTTACCAGGTTGTACAGGAATTTTTCAATATGGCTCTTCGCCGATTTGATGAACCGATGTTGTCGACGGACGCGGAGCAGTACCTGTCGACAACCTTCCGCCCTCTTTTAGCAGTGCAATCTTCGCATGGTCTATACAGTCGATCCTTACAACTTGCAACTCGGTACTCGCTGCCTTGGTATGACGCATTGATTGTTGCTTCCGCGATCGAAGGCCACTGCGGAATTCTTTACAGCGAAGATTTTCAATGTGGCCAGCGGTTCAATGGGCTGCGAATCGAGAATCCGTTCCTGTAAAACCTTACCGTGTCGGGCCCACTGCTTCAGGGCCAGCCCCGCGCGAGGACTCTACCAGCTTTCCGATTCCCCTTTTGACTCGGCCTATGTCCTTGCCGAAGCTGCTGTGCTCGTGCCCAAGGGTATCGTCTGCTCATCTCCTCCGTTCAGGCCCATCACGCTCCAGATGCCCTCCGCGGTGTGGATGGCGAGTGCACGCATCGCATGGAAACCCGGTGTCAGCTATCCTCCAATCCGCTTTGTCCGGTTCAGCGGTTGGGCCGTGAGCAAGGGCGTCGAGCGGCACCCCAATCAGAAGCGCCAATCACCGAACTCTTCCGCTATCGCAAAAAAGATCGGCGTCGCCGTTCAGATGGACGGGCTGCGCGAAGGCATCCGGCAGCGCAAATGTGCGCCGGACCAGCTCTGGCATGGCGCAATGATGCACCGTATCCTGAGAATTTATGGACTGGATGAAACTGCCCAAAGGTGAGCCACCCAGCTTCCGAACTCAGCAGCTTAACCCCCGCTGTACCCCACCATGATGGGCTGCGAGGTGGGCGCAGACGATCCTGCTTCAGGCTCGATCGTGATGGCAAAAGTTTTGGCCTCAACTCCGCTTGGGAGCGGCGGATGGATCAGTGCTGCGGCACCACGCGCATCGGGCTTAAAGAGACCCGCTGGAATGGGCGCGCCAGTTGTGGGAATCAGCCAGAGCTCATAGGCCTTCTGCGGTGGGATTGGCGGCAGATTGCTGGCGAGAAACACGAGCGACCCGCTGCTACGAACGTAAATCGCTTTCCCTTGTGGCTGTGGTGGAGTCTTTCCCGCAACCAGCGTAAAGTGCGCAGCTTCCGGCGAAGTCAACGTCGTCAGCAGCTGCTTTGCTTCGCTTAACTGCCGGTCTTGGCTGGCCGAGTTGGTTTCGAGTTCCGTCAGACGCTGGCGGAGAGCGGTATTCTGCTGTCGGAACAACACCGCGATCGCGATCGCCGCCACTGCGGCCGCCCATCCTAAGACGTTCCGCCAGGGCCATCGAGCTTGCGGACGAAGCTGCGGCCTGCGGGGTTCTTTCCCGATAGCTGCCATCAGACGTCCGCGAGAGCGCGCCGGAGGCCTCGGGCCACTGGCAGAAAAAGCCAGCAGTGCCACATCCCCTTGCAATTTCTCCAACTCCTGGCGGCAGGCAGGACATTCATCCAGATGCTTTTCGACCGCCTGTCGTTCCTCTCCCTGCAAGGCGCCAAGAGCGTACAAGGAGAGATCTTCCGCGAATTGGTCGTGCACGCTCATGGGTTGAAAGCCTTGCGCAGGCTCCCCAGGCCCGCGCGAATGCGAGTCTTGATCGTACCCAAAGGCTCGCCAGTTTTTGCGGCGATCTCCGAATGGGTGAGTCCTTCAAAGAAAGCCATTTCCAGGGCGGAGCGTTGGGGTGAGGGCATAACACCCAGTGCGCTGCGAATTTTTTCCAGCGCGCGACTCCATTCTGCGCCACTGGCAAGGTCCGGCTCGATCGAGACGACGACTTCCGTGATCTCCGTTTCGGGCCGCCGTTTGCGCAGCGAGTCGATGGCACGGTTCCGCGCAATCACGGCAAGCCAACCAGGCAGGCTGCCTCGGCTTGAATCGAACATGTCTGGGGTGCGCCAGACTTGCATGAAGACTTCCTGCAGAATGTCCTCTGCCGCTGTCGTATTGCCCAGAACGCGAAGAGCCACCGAGTAAACGATCGGCGAATAGCGCTCGTAGAGCTGCGCCATGGCTTGCTGGTCACCCGAGCGAATCGCCGACACCAGCACGGCGTCAGTTGAGTCGACGTTGGAGGCAGCGCCCGACAAGCAGATTATCTCTTCTCTTCTAATTACGTCCGATAGCCCGGTTCAGATTCCGCCAGCCATATCAAATCGCACTTCTCAACTGGGGCATCGATTCGTGAGTTCCTTGAGTCTAGCAGACTGATATATACGCACAGAAACGGAAGCTGGATTTCGCAGTACGCCGAAAAATCTCTTGCGTGAATGCGGGCTAAATTCGCTCGTCGGAAAATCCGAATTCGGAGTTGCTGCGTATTCCAATTCGTAGACGGATCTAATCGCAACAGCGGCTGCCTGGCGCCCCTAGCCGCGGGTAGTCTCACGATTGGCAACCGTCCACTCAACCCCAATCCAGAAAGGAAAATTCAATGAGACGATTGCATTCGCTCATGGTCCTCGCCATGGCGCTGGTGATAATGGTTCCCGCCGGCCTGTTCGCATCCAGCCATCGCGAGGCGCCCATCTCCGCGCTCGACCACAGCGCCGACGTAACCGACTGGTACGCGTTCGTCAGCTACGATCATCCCGACCGCGTGGTGATGATTCTCAACGTGGATGGTTTTCTCGAGCCGTCCAATGGCCCCAACTATTTCCCGTTCGATCCCAACATTCGTTACGTCATGAACGTGGACAACAGTCAGAGCGGAAAAGCCGACATCCAATTCATCTTTCGCTTCAAGACTGAAATCCGCCAGCCCGGAATCTTTACGGGCTTCGTGGGTGGAATTGCCGGCATCCCGCAGATCACCTCTCTCCAAGGTCCCGGATCCGAAGGCCTGAGCTTGCGTCAGACCTACACCGTCACCATGATCAAAAACGGTGAGGCCACGGACTTGACCGACGGAAAAACCCTCTACGCGGTGCCCTCCAATGTTGGGCCGCTGACCATGCCCAACTACAACGAGCTGTTTAATCAAGGTATCAACGATCTCGGCAACAATGTTCGCGTATTTGCGGGAACCGTCGACGATCCGTTCTACATCGACTTGGGTGGCGCTTTCGATTCCTTCAACTTTCGCATGAACGTGGGAGGAATTCTCAGCGCCAAAGAGGATGCAGACAACACCCACAACTACGCCCCCGACGCCGTCGCGGGCTTCAACGTGAACTCGATCGTGCTGGAAGTTCCCATAACCATGCTAACCGTCGACGGCAAGATCCATAGCGCCGGCGAAAAACAGGCCGTCATTGGAACTTATGGCGCAACCGACCGCCAGCAGATCAGCGTTCGCCGTGCCAAAGGAATCGTGGGCGAAGGCTCGTGGCAGCAAGTGAACCGCGAAGGCAATCCGCTGATCAATGAGCTGATCATTGGGACCGGTTCGAAGGATTTGTTCAGCATCTCGGATCCCGCGAAAGACAGCCAGTTCGCTAGCTTCTTCCTCGATCCGCTTTTGGCTCACGTCTACTCTTCAGTCCTGAATATCCCGATTCCGCCTGCGCCTCGTACCGATCTGCTTCCCCTGGTGCAGTACAAGGCGCCAATTTGTCCGGGATGCTCGGCGAGCGATGCCGGTCCCGTTGCGGACCTACTGCGCCTGAACACCGGTATTGCCCCGACTCCGGTGGGCAGCCAGAAGCGCCTCGGCTTCCTGGCCGGTGATCTGGCGGGATTTCCACAAGGCCGTCGGCCGATCGATGACGTGGTGGACATCGCCTCCCGAGCGGTTGTCGGCATCCTGGTCGATCCCGTAAAGTACGGCGCTGCTGTCGGAGACGGCGTTAACACCAAGGGAGACGGATTCAGAACAACGTTTCCTTTCGTTGGCCCAGCCAATAGCGGTCGCAACAGTCACCATACTGGCCCCGGCCAGCGGGGCTGTTCGGGACAGCCGAACGGCGTCTGCCCTGTGAAGTAACTTAATGCTAGTGGCCGCTTCTTTCATGAGGCGGCCACGGCTTTTATTCAAGAAACGAGGTTCCCATGAAACGTCTGGCTCAGTTGCTCGTCATACTCTCGGTTGTTGCGACGACATTTGCACAAACGAACAGGCCCTCTGCTGAACTAAAACTTTCTCCAGCGGAGCATAGCATATCGAATGCCCAGCGGCTGATCGACCAGAATCCAAAGAGCTACGAAGCCTACAACGCGTTGGCTCTGGCGCTATCCCGCCGCGCGCGCGAAACCTCTGATGTCAGGTTCTATGCCGAAGCACAAGATGAGTTAAAGAAATCTTTCCAGATTTCACCTGATAATTTCGATGGGAAACGGATCGAGGTCTGGCTTCTGTTGGGCAAACACGAATTCGCGGCCGCGCGCCAAGAGGCCCTCAAGCTCAACAAGAGAATGCCGGATGATGTGATGGTGTACGGATTCCTCACCGACGCGAATGTTGAACTGGGGAACTACGATGAAGCCGAAAAGGCAGCTCAGCTCATGCTCGATCTGCGTCCGGGAAATTCTCCCGGTATCACTCGTGCCGCCCACTTGCGCGAGCTGTTTGGGGATGTCGATGGCGCTGTCGACCTGATGAATATGGCGCTTCAGACCACAAGCCCCAGTGAGGCGGAGGATGAGGCATGGATTCTTACGCAGATCGCACATCTTGATCTCTCCGTGGGAAGATTTGCCGAGGCCGAAAAGAGCCTGAACCAGGCGCTCACATTGTTTCCCGGGTATCACTATGCGCTGGGAAATCTGGCGAAACTGAGAATCGCCCAGAAACGCTACGATGAGGCCGTTCAAGTGCTGGAGCAGCGATACCAAGCCGCGCCGCGTGCAGAAAATCTCTATGATCTTGCCGAGGCGTTGCAGTTGGCGGGCCACGCCACAGAGACGGGGAGGGCATTCGCCGATTTCGAAAAGAAATCGCTCGCCGAAGCCGATCGCGCGGACAATTCAAATCGCGAGCTGATCTTCTACTATGCCGACTATGCCCATGAACCGCGCAAGGCTCTGGAGGTCGCGCAAGAAGAGTTCGCTCGCCGGCATGACGTCTACACTCTGGACGCCTACGCTTGGGCGCTGCACGTAAACGGCGAAAACCAGAAAGCGCTCAAACCGATGGAGACGGCAATGGCTGTGGGCATTCGCGATGCCAGGATGCTCCGCCACGCGGGTGAAATTGCACTTGCGATGGGCGATCGTGCCGCTGCGCAGAAATATCTGCAGCAGGCTGCCGACTTGAATGCAGGTGATTCGGATCTGGCGCGTGCGACTTTGGCTCTTCTGTCCGATGGCAACCATCGTTAAACTCAACTCGCCCATTGTTTGATCTGAATCACAATTCAGTTTCTATCCTATTTGTTTAGCTCCGTTAAAGCAGAACCGAAGGCAGGTGATGCGATCCTGACACCGGCCTTCAGTTCAACCAGGGACCGAGCCGCCTTCGGTTTATCACACTTGCTTGGCGGCGCAATTTTTCCGGACTCACTTCAGGCAAGCTGTTCTAAACCCGACGCTTGCGATCTCGACACCGGACAACCCACTCATTCCGGGCAAGGAATTCCGTGGCGCCCTGGTTCGGCCCTTTGCCAACTCGATACCGGTGTGAATTTTCTGATCGCCCGCGGTTACACAGGTCAAACCACTGAGAATTTCTACCCAGCCTCGATTTAGGAGGTCGTCGGATTGCGTATTCCCTCACACCCGAGCGTCAGCTTCACCTACTGGTTCGGCCGCTCTCGCTAAGACCTCCACACCGATTCTGCGCACGTGTGAACGGCGTGGTTGATTCCCCTCGAAATCGATTCGAGTAGCTCCCCCAGCTGTGTTTTACTGTTGGTCATGATTCCTGCGTTCAATCTGCATGTATGGCTGCTTGGCCTTCTTTGGTCCACTTTTCCGTTGGTAGGCTCAGCTCAAACTCTAGCGGATCGTCTCGGATATCCTCCCGGCACGAAGATGATCATTATTCACGCCGACGACCTCGGTGAAACCCACGCGGTGAATGCCGCAGCGATCAAGGCTTTGCAGGGTGGGACGATTAATTCCGCGAGCCTGATGGTACCGTGCCCATGGTTCCCCGAGATTGCCGACTACGCGAAATCTCATCCAGATGCAGACTTTGGTCTGCACCTTACCTTGACAAGCGAACGAGTTTATTACCGTTGGGGTCCTGTGGCTCCTGCAGACAAAGTACCAAGTCTCGTCGACGAAACGGGATACTTCTATCATGACTGGGAGCACCACGAACACGTCAACTCCAGAGATGTGGAGGTTGAACTGCGTGCCCAGATTGAGCGTGCATTCGCGATGGGTGTTCGCCCTACACATCTCGATTCCCACCAGTACCGGCTGATCATGAGCGGCAAGGAGTTGTTCGACGTGATGCTGCGAGTCGGGCATGAATACCAGTTGCCAATTTTCGTCACTAGAGATTGGTTCTCTGACTACCCCTATCTGCAACAAAGCATCGGTACGAACGATATCGTGCTAGACCATACGGTCACAATTGAACCCGAAGTTGCACCGGAAAAATGGGCTGAGTTTTACATTACAGCTCTGAGAAACTTGAAACCCGGCGTGACCGAGTTCGTCATCCATCCCGGTTTCGACGATGAAGAACTACGCGCGGCCACCAGAGAACGCTCCACCTGGGGTTCGGCCTGGAGGCAGCGCGACTACGATTTCTTTACTAGCGACCAGTTTCGCGAGATTCTGGCTCAACAGAAGATTAGGCTGATCACCTGGAGGGAGCTAGTCCGCAAGGCCTCACCGAAGTAAGTCGCCGCATCCTACCTGCCTGGCCAAGACTCCGCCAGGCGGCGAGATCTCTGACCAGCTGGCCATCGTCTCCGCACCATGGTTTGGTGATCGTTTCACGAGCCCCTGGCAGACCTTGCCGTGCCGAACGTTGAAGTTCCATTTTGCCAGGGCACACAAATGCAACTTCTGAACAGCGGTTCTCTTGCAGAGCTCCCTGCGGGAAATCGCCGATCAGCTACGGAGCCGTGGTGTCATTCGCCAATAGCCGGGAGGCTGGGGCTTTACGGCGACGTTTGGTAAATATCCCTCCCACCTGATAACGTGCCGAATTACGCAAATGTACATTTTGATGTACGCTAGTAAAATGCTGCATAGGTACTCGATCGCGGAAGCCAGAGCCCATCTCCCCCGTATAGTTGATCAGGCTGAAGCTGGCGATGAAGTGGAATTGACTCGCCGAGGGCGACCGGTCGCCGTCCTCGTCTCACGTCAGAGATTTGATCGACTCCAGGGAAAAGGCTCACATTTCGGCGAGACATATAGAAAATTCCTCGAGAAGTATTCGGTCAAGGAAATCGGCCTTGAGGATGACTTCAGCGTATCCATGCGCGAGAAAAGTACCGGGCGTAAGGTGTCCCTGTGAGGCTCCGATATCTTTTAGACACAAGCGTTGTTTCTAGCCCTGTATCCAAAATGCCGGACCCCGCAATTCTTAAGCGTTTAGACGAACATGGCCCCGAGTGCGCAATTGCGGCGCCAGTCTGGCACGAGCTCACATACGGTTGCCGCCGGCTCCCAAAAGGCAAGCGGCGCACCGCGATCGAAGCCTATCTTCGCGACGTTGTGCGTGGGTCGTTCCCCAACCTGCCTTACGATGAGGCAGCGGCGACCTGGCATGGTGAGGAGCGGGCGCGACTCGAAGCCATGGGCGAGCCGGCGCCGTTCGTCGATGGACAGATCGCGGCTGTCGCCCACGTACACGGACTGGTGCTCGTCACCACGAACGAAGCGCATTTCAGGGGCTTCAAGGGACTCCAGGTAGAGAACTGGACGAAGCCGTAGTCTAGAGTAATGAGTATAGTGCTGCTTTCGCACTACGTCGGCATCCCAAGGGTGCCGTATCTTGTAGCGAAAAGAAGCCCAAGTAGGTTGGGTCGCCAGATGCGCAGGTATCCGCGAAGATGCTCGGCCAACTGCGACGAAATTTCGCAGAGATGACTGCCCTTTTTTGACTTCACCGTCTCGAGTTGCCCGTGCCAAACCTTTTGCGTGACCTTGATGGCTCCAATATCCATCAGAAAGTTTCTTTGTGGGCAAGGCCACATCCTCGCCACAGACGAGTCGGGACACGTGGTTGTCTAAGTGAAGTCCGCCAGGTTTGAGAGGTGGCTTGCGGCAGGAATTGGATTCCGCCAAATGGCATTATTGTTTTGACATTTTGGCAGAACTATACCTATCATTAAAAACTTATGGCTTCACGAACGAAAGCGCTCCGATTGGGAGCTCCGACCCGCAAAACGGTGCGATTCCGTAAAACCGGCGAGAGCTTGGGACTTTCCATCAATACCATTCCCGAACTCATCAGGGAAGTGTCGCACGGATTTTCCTACCAAACGCTTGTCGCTTTGGAGACAACTTCTGGCGTCAGCGTGCCCGCTCTTGCCCAGACGATCGGGATTCCCGAGCGCACGCTGGCACGCCGCAGGGCTGCTGGCCGGTTGGCGCCAGAAGAATCGGAAAGACTCTTGCGTCTCTCTTCGATTTTCGAAAAAGCAGTCGAACTTTTCGAAGGAAACGTGTCGTCGGCTGTTAACTGGCTCACCATGCCAAAGCGGGCGTTAGAAAACCAGACCCCGTTGCAATATGCGAAAACCGAGGTCGGCGCCAGACAAGTGGAAAACCTGATCGGACGTCTTGAGCACGGTGTGTTCTCTTGATCTCGGCTTGGCGCATCACCAAACAAAAGCACGCCAGGACTGCTTTCAAGGGCGAAGGCGCAAAGAAGTACGGCGGTCGGTGGAACAGCCCAGGACATCTTGTTGTCTACGCGGCCGAATCACGGGCACTCGCATTGGTAGAGATTCTCGTGCACCTTGAGTCCGCAGAAGTGCTATCGAGATATGTCGTCTTTCAAGTGGAAATAGACGAACCCTATATCGCCGATCTTGCTCCTCGTAGTCTGCCGGAGAATTGGAGAGCCGAGCCTGCGCCTAAGAGGTTGCAGACGTTAGGTGACGACTGGATTGAATCCGGCAAATCGGCCGTCCTGCGGGTTCCAAGTGTCACTATCTCCGGCGAATTCAACTACCTGCTGAATCCCTTGCATCCCGACTTCTCAAAACTTCGGATCCACGGCCCAGAGAAGTTCTCCATCGATAAGCGATTGGCGAAGTAGCCATTTGGGAAGCATATATGAATGATTGTGAGTAGTGGCGGCAGACTCGAATTCTTCCGGAGGTTGCGGAGTGGTTTTTCAAGTTTCGCGCCAGGGCCGTAAGGAGTCTTTGGATCCTTTCGGCCACGCTCGAAGCGACAACGAGTCTGACTTGGGGCCACTATTCTTTTGCAACCCCCGCAGTCTCCGATTTTGCCCGCTTTGGGAACCCAGGCGCCGTGCCAGGGCGAGTGTGCGTCGCCCCATAAAGTTCGATTTGGCCAATTCAGCGACTCTCTGTGTCATTGCTCAAATTATTCTCCTCACGGTATCCTTATCCGCCCTAGGAGGATCAATGCTTCGGTCTCTTGCTCGGACCTTTGCGTCGTCCGGAGTCTTTCTGTTATTCCCCCTGTTGACCCATGCACAGGCTTTGTCTTTTTCTATCGGCACTGCCTCTGCCGCTCCAGGTCAAAAATCAACCGGCTATCTTGCAGTCCCGGCTGGTGTCGACGCTGCTACCGATATCCCTGTCATCGTCGTCAACGGCGAAAAGCGCGGTCCTATCCTAGCTCTTGTCTCTGGCGCTCACGGAACTGAATACACATCCATCATCGCAATTGAAAAACTCATCAACCTACTGGATCCCTCGCAAATCGCCGGGACCGTTATCTTGGTCCCGCTCGTCAACATTCCGTCCTTCGAACAAAAGGTACCGCACGTTAACCCCATCGATAACAAGAGCATGAACCGCTTCTATCCTGGGAAAGCCGATGGGACGCAGACTGAACGTGCGTCCTTTCTTATCACCAAACAGGTCGTCGACCGCTGTGATTATCTTATCGACTACCACGGCGGCGATCTCGACGAGAACCTCCGCCCTTATGCGTACTGGGCACCCACTGGCAAGCAGGCCCAAGACCAAATATCCAAAGAGATGGTCCTCGCGTTTGGACTGGACCACATCATTATCTGGCGTGACCGCCCTGCCGACCTTGCTGCCACTCGCTACCTCGACAACACCTCCACTGCTCGCGGCAAACCTTCCATCGTAGTCGAAGCTGGCTATGCTGGCAGCGTCGAGGCGGATGACGTCGCCCTTCTCGTTGACGGGACACTCAGCACCATGCGCGCTCTCAAAATGCTTCCCGGAGACCCTCGGCCCATCGAGAATCCCGTCTGGCTCGACAGAGTCGTGGATGTCTTGTCGGATGGCCCCGGCATTTGGTATCCGCTTGTGAAGCGTGGCACCTATGTTCAAGAGGGCATGAAAATCGGCTTTGTCACCAACTACTTCGGCAAAGTTATACTTGAAGCCCGCGCTCCTGTCTCCGGCGTCATTCTGCACATCAACGCGGTCCCATCCCTCAAAAAAGGAGATAACATTGCAGACATCGGCGTCGTTGCCGCCCACGCCCCCTAGTCGCGATTGCGCGTCACGGGCACAGTAGATACTTGGGGATGGCGGGGCATCAACTCCAGTCCAGAAACGATTGGCCGGACACACCAATGCAGCGCCTTCAGCAGCAACAACAACAGCCGCCACAGCCGTGGGGGAGAAAGCATGGCCGATGAGATTACAGCTCTGAACGGTTCTTATTCTCCGGTGCACGGGACGATCTTTGCTCTCGTGCTCGCATCATGTGTCTCATTGCTCCCTAAATCCGAATCTCCTAATTACGCTTTGGCCGCCTTCGATCATCGGCACTACAGACCCCGCAAACCGTGATGCAACAGTTTTCGCCCCTACTGCCTCGAAGCCATAGTCTCCAGCCCGCCCACCCGCCGCTCAGATGCTTGCTGGAACCCAAGCCACGGTCTTCAAACTTGTGATCTCCCGGGCCGTGAACCGGCGGCTTTCTCCTGATCCAATCGGATCAGGGCATTTGCCGGGGGGCCTCGTCGGCATGTCCCTTATTTGGGAGGAATCAGCGGCAGCAGAATCTGCGAAGGATGTTGACTGTCGTGGTAAATGGTATTGACGGCGACTGCCCATCGCCGATTGCCGTTCAATGGCTCGCCAGTATTGGGATTTACATCGAAGCGGGGGAAATTGCTGCTGGAGATATCGACCCGAATGCGATGACCCTTCGTGAATACCAACGAGGTCGGATACATCTCAATGGTGAACGGGTAAATTTCGCCCGGCTTCATCAACGCAGCACGTTCCAGCGAATTGCGATAGCGCGCGCGGACAATACTGTCGCCCACGTTCAAGGCCACACCGGCTGGAAACTCGTGATTGGCGGGATAGACATCGATCAGTTTGGCGGTGAAGTCCGTGTCCGGCGCGTTCGAGGAGGCCCAGAGTTTCACGATCAGCCGGCCGGTAACCTCAAAATCTTCCTTTAGCGGTTCGGTCTGAAATACCAAGACATCATTGCGAGCGGAGAGCGGACGAGTATCGTCGCAGGTCCAAATTTCCGCGCGGCAACGCTGGTCATAGGCGCCCTGTTCCATCAGGTTTTCGGAATCGCCGGGCCGCTCGATCGGGTTGTGACGCGATGGCGGAGAGTTATGGGACGAGATGTTCCCTCCCAAGGTCGGAACCGGATGATGGGGATCAAACTCGTAGGAGCTTGCCGATTCAGCATCCGGTTTTGTCGGCGAGAGAGCTCCGTGGGCATGGAGGTAATATGG
>Ga0123355_10009477_pt1 | contig 14812 bp, 15 predicted proteins | sample TergutEmb28metaG_3_FD_89872 | JGI IMG/M metagenome (GOLD analysis project Ga0123355, IMG submission 89872) | Embiratermes neotenicus P1 segment gut microbial communities from Petit-Saut dam, French Guiana - Emb289 P1 | ecosystem: Host-associated > Arthropoda: Insects > Digestive system > Gut ...
AACGATATAGTCACCTACATGCTCAATATCAACTATTTCTCCCATCGCCGCTTGAGTTACTTCAATCGCTGTTCTGATTTCGTCTGCTGACATATCACTAACATTTGTTGACGATTCAGTGGTAACGCTAGTCACATATCCATTTTCTTCGTAAATAGTTGTCCTTGTTTCTTCTCCCATCACTTCTATGACGCACACAGTAGCACCTGAGTCTGCACAAGCGGTTAGCGCAACTAGCGATAATAAACCAACCACTAATAATCTTTTCATTTCGCTTCATCTCCACGTTAACTTAATTTTGACCTCGTTTATCCTTAATCATCTAGTTCAATCAACCAAAAAATAAAGAATAAATCCTCAGATATCATTTTACCATAGATTGGAAGAAAATTGAACAGCTTTAAGATTAGTAATTGATTCCATTCGGTTTGACTCCTTATCAATCGTTTGAAAGCAGCTTCTCGTAAGTAAATTTCTTAAATGCCGTTCGCATAATCATCCAAGCAACTCCAGCGAGTCCGAAGCCTACTGCCAAAAGCAACCACGTATTAACCATCAAAAGCCCAGTAGATTGCGTCACGATCAGCATCACAAGCGGCACCACTAACACTCCAGCTTGTTGAAAAGCTTCCTGTGAATTTCTGGCTTTCGCTGATAAACGCACTTGAAAAACAATCCCAATAAATGCAAATGCAGGTGCAACCAAACCAAGAATAGCGAGCCACGCTAACCCCGGCACTAAAATCTCTCCAAGCGTGATCCATACTAATAAACCGATCACTACTACCATCAGCGAAAACGATACCAATGTTACGATCATACTCAACAAGAACGAACCAATCACTTTCGCATTGAAAATTTCGCGAAGACTCATCGGAGAATACAGCAATGTCTCAAGCGTTCGGCGCTCTTTTTCACCCGTAAAACTTGCAGCTGCCATCGCTGTTGAAACCATAATTGGTGTCATCAAAAAAATCATTGGTAAAAATCCGTTGAACAACAAACTAACAATCACAAAATCTTCATGTGCTACTGCCCCAGAATTGGGAATAACAGCTAAAATTTGCTCAAGCTGTTCCCCATCTTCCATCAAAATAATCGTCAAAATCAATATCGCAGGAACCACAACTGCCGTTATCAATGGCACTAACATATAATCCATAAAAAGGCGTCCACCCTTAACTACACCCTTTAACTCTTTCCTAATTAACGTAGCTTGTTTACTATTCACCATTTTAAAAGCCTCCTTTTTCTCCGCAACGTGTTAAAGCAAAGTAAATCTCTTCTAATGATAGCTGTTCCGTTGAGACATGGAACACGCTCCCGCCCGCTTTAACAATATCCGTAACAATCTGGGCGATTTCTTCTTCTGTTTCCACTTCACATTCATAGATGTTTTCATCCTTAACTTTAGCATTTACTCCCACCGGTTGAACATCCGATTTAACTGTCAGCTTATATCCCGAAAAAACTTTAGCACGTAGCTCATCTAGACTTCCGTGTGCAAACATCACTCCTTTATCAATCAATCCATAACTTGTGCAAAGTTCTTCCGCATATCGTAGCTGATGGGTACATAGAAATACGGTGACTTTATGACTCTGAGCTAAATCTTTAATCAAATTATTCACGGTCTGTGCACTTTCAGGATCTAGCCCAGAAGTTGGTTCATCTAAAAATAATAGTTTAGGACTGTGAATCAGCGCCCTCGCAAGGGATAGCCTCTGTCGCATACCTGTTGAATAACCACTTAATTTTTTATCTTTTGCATAGCTTAAATCCAATTTTTCAAGCAGTTCAAGACCTCGCTTTTTTGAGCGTTCTTTGCTAAGTCCAAAAATTTCACCATAGAAAATTAAGTTTTCAAGACCTGTTAGATCATTGTACATCTGTGCGTGCTCAGTCAAAACCCCTGTTATTTTATGTATTTTTTCTGGTTCAGAAGTTGGGTCAACACCAAAGATTGACATTGAACCATGAGTCGGTGTCATCATTCCGTTTAACAACTTGATTGTTGTCGTTTTTCCTGCTCCATTGGGTCCAAGAAATCCAAAAATTTCACCTTCTTCTAGGGTGAAGCTGACATCGTTTACAGCTTTTTGTGTACCAAATTCTTTTGACAAGTTACTTATGTGAATTGCATTACTCATTAAAATCACTTCCTATCCTTCGTTGGTTACAGTCATTGTGTCATGATCATTTAATAACTGATACCGATCAAAACCTCAATCAACTGGTTGATCGTTAAAAAATCAGTCAACTGACTTATGGTGCTGAAAATGCTTATGTTGTGCATGTGGTGTCATTTTCTAGCTTGAGGGTTAACAAACACTTTAGCCACGAAAGCACACAATGAATACACCACCATTATCCACATGGCTATGATGGCTGTGGTCATGCTTGCTGGCATAACCAATAACAAAACTTCATATGAATTCTCGAAAATCATAGGTACAAAAATATATAAAATAAGCAAGCCTATAATTGACAAAAACGGACCAATAAGCCATTTGATTCGTATCTTTGATTTTGTTCTCTCTCTGATGTGTAACCATTTTTTCAGCTCTATAGCAAGCCGCAAAAACAAACCAATGAAAAGAACACCCACACCGGTTAAGATGACAAAGATAATATCAATAATTGCAAAAGGATCTATTGTTGCCCTAACAAAATTTCCGCTATCTGTGGCTTCTAAAACAAGCGATGACCATTGGGGTACGTTTAGATGCCTAAAGTTAGAAAGAACTACAACGGCGATGCCATGTTCTGGGAACATCATAACATCAGTGAAATACCCAAACGCTGAGCCACTATGTCCTATTGCACCGTTTTCAAAAATAATCCACCCTGCGGCATCAAAAAAAGCTTCACCAAAAAAACTTGAATCTGCAAAAGGGTTTTCTGAGGTGTGATTATTCTCGTGCGACCGTTGCACAATTCTTGCAAACTGCTCGCTTACTTCCTCTACTCCAAAATGCATCCCTGTCCAACGAGCCATATCAGATATGCTCGAATATATACCTCCTGTTGCCATCGTAACAGATGCCCAAGGCACATCATGAGGTCTCGTCCGCAAAAATCCAAAACGATGGCCACCGATTACTCGCCCTGTATCATGTGCACGTTGCGTACTTGTAAATGTATTGTAAAGGCCAAGTGGGTGTAATACATATTGCGTCATAAAATCGTCATAGCTTTGCCCTGACAATGCCTCAATAATAAATCCTAGGATAATGTAGTTTACATTGCCGTATTCATGCCCTTCGGAAGGGTAAAACGCAAGCTCAACACCTACAAGTTGCGCTATCATCTCATCTTTGGTCATTTCTCCCACTGTTGACGGAAAACGCCGTTCATCACTTGTAAATCCGCTTGTGTGTTGTAAAAGATTGTAAATGGTTACACTCTCATGCGGTACGATCTCACCGTTGTAGCGCACTTCAAACCACGGCAACTGCTGGTTTACGGGGTCGCTTACAGAAAGCAATCCCATATCCTCAAGCAACAACACGCCAAACCCTGTAAAGGATTTTGCAACAGAGCCTATTTGAAACAACGTGTCGTATGCGCTGTCTTTGAGTATATACGAAGTTTCACCATCTTGTATGACGGCAACTGCTGCGTTCGGAATATTTGCACGCCTTAATTCGTTTAAAATATGCTCATAGGCTTCGTTGCTTGTTACCGTTTGTGCGATTGTAGTAGTTGGAATCACTGTAAGTAGGATGGTTAGTAATAACAAAGTTTTAAATATTTTTTTCATTAAAGATGTTCTCCTTTTTTCTGTCGGTATGACTGAAAGTATGAATTTGCTACCCTATCTACCTTAAAATAAAACAGCGTAGCTAATAAATGTATTGCACTATATCAAAAAACACAGAAAAGTCAAGACCAAGTTAGTTATTTAAGTTTCCCTATTTACCCTCATTTATAGAAAGGTTAGTGTTTGAAAGTTAATAGTAACAGTGTGTACTGCGATTTTGAAATTAAAATTACTTCCTATCCTTCGTTGGTTACAGTCAGTGTATCATGATCATTTAATGACTGATACCGATCAAAACCTCAATCAACTGATTGATCGTTAAAAAATCAGTCAACTGACTTATATATTGTTCAGGCAATACCTGATTCTTTATTCCTCTATCCTCCAAAAACCCTAATAGATTGTCGATAAACATTTCCACTGAATTTTTATAAGATGCTGAGAATATTTTTTTCGAGCAAATGACAATAAGTTGATTGTCAGCTTCTGGTCTTAGAACAAAAGGATTCTGATAAACACCGATTTTTGCTTGTTTTCTTTCTTTGAAAAAGAGATGATCTTCATTGAGCAAAAAAACATATAGCTGATCATGTAAAGAAAATTCCTCTTCCATTTCGTCTAACCACTCAAATAATTCGAATAAGTGATTGCTCCAATCTTTTACAAATTGAACTTGTTCTAAGAAATTAAACTCTATCACGGCTAGAGCAGTACCAAATATTTCCATAAATATCCCACCTCATCCGGTTAAATCATTTTTTGCTTCTCTAAGATTAAAAACTAAACATTGCCACCGCCTGGAAGGCGGTGGGTTTGACCGCGACTGAAGTCGCCTAAAGTCACAAAATCTCACTCGCACAAAGCTCCTTTGCCCAACTGCCCAGAATACTCTACGAATGTAATGTCTGGAAATCTCAATTTCCATAGTCATTGTCATTCTTGAGTATTCCCAATATTATTCACACTAACCCTAGTATTCTTTTCTCTAACGAGGAGGTCGACCTAAAGGCTTCGCCTGAAGGCGAGGGTTTCAAACCCAGTTTGCGGACAATGAAGTAGCACCAAACATGCTGAGGTATGTTTGGCGCTAAAAATGCTATTCCGTTCTAAGCGCTGCAATCGGATCCAATTTTGAAGCCCGTCTTGCAGGTAGTGTTCCCGCTAAGAAAGCAATTGACATAATGATTAATATAATGATGACTACTATCGGTATCGTAAGCTGAATTAAAGTCAGGCCTGGTAATCCCTCTAAGAACGAATCAGCGGCTGCTTGGTTAAGCAATGACCCTACTCCCATAGCACCTAGCACGCCTAGCAACGAACCAAAGAATCCAATTAAAGTAGCTTCCCAGCTGAAAATTCTAAACACTTTAGAACGGCTAAGCCCCATGGCTTTCATTAAACCAATTTCTCTCGTTCTTTCTTGAACGGACATGTAAAGTGTATTAATGATGCCGAAGCTGGCAGCTAATAAGGAAATTGCACCAAACATAATCAAAACACCTGTAATTGCATTCATGATGTTTGATAGCATACCAAACTGATCTTCGATGGTTTGCCCTACATAACCTAAGTCTCTCAACGCTTCTCTAATGTCCGTTAATTGAGCCTCTGTCCAACCTGATTCAAGTACAGCTCCCACTGCCCATGTTTGGCCTTGCATCCCTTCAGGCATCCCTTCTTCGTTAATGCGATGAATCTCATCTTCTAACGGCCAATTGACTCTGGAAATGCCCCCACTGATTAGGCTAGATTCGATCACGCCAACAACGGTTGCTTCCAAAGTTGTTCGCTCACCAAGCGCAGAAGAAACGGCAATGACAACCGATTGACCGATGGCTGCTTCACTTGAGGTAAAACCAAGTACTTCTACATAATTAGAATCTAAGAGCACCTCAAATTCACCCGACTCATTGTTCAATTGGTCACCTGCCTCTAGTGCGATGATAAACGTCTCATGCTCATCGCCATTGGCAGCAAAAACGTAACGTTCTTCGCTTGGACCAACCACATAGTCGATGGAGAGATTTACGAATCCTGCTGCGTCATAAATACCCTCTATTGCCAAAATGGCATCCAAATTCATGCCTTCAGTAGGAACATCAGGATCATACAACGCTGGATCTGCACCCATTCCCATTCCCATCATTGCCTCTGGAAAAATAAGTATTAAATCTTCCCCACCAACACTTTCTAGCTGGTCATCAAGATAGTTATTTACCCCAACGTTCAATCCCCCTACTAATGCGATCGCAAAGGTACCAACAAAAATCGCAATCATGGTTAAAACACTTCGTGCCTTATTACGCATTAAATTTGCGATTGCTGATTTTAATATGTCTTTAAATTTCATTTATACCGCCTCCTGAATGATCAATCCATCTTTGATTCGAATTTGCCGATCACAACGTGAAGCTAATTCGTCGTCGTGAGTGATAATGATTAATGTGATCCCTTTTTCTCTGTTTAAATCGAATAACAATTGCTCAATTTTTTCACCCGTCGTAGAATCTAAATTCCCCGTTGGTTCGTCTGCAAAAATAACATGTGGATTATTGACAAGCGCACGTGCAATACAGACGCGTTGCTTTTGTCCACCAGATAAATCCGTTGCTTTATTATTTGCTTTATCATCCAACTCTACGGCTCTTAATGCTGCCATTGCCATTTCTTTTCTTTTCGCACTTGGAATGCCAGCGACTTTTAACGGCAACATGACATTGTTTAATACCGTCTCTTTTGGGTTCATAAAAAATTGCTGAAAAACAAATCCAAAATAATCATTTCGAACTTTATCCAACTCTTTATGCTTCATGCTTTTCACATCTTTTCCATTTAGTGAAACATCGCCAGATGTCGGCTTATCTAGCAATGCTAAAATGTGCATGAGGGTCGACTTTCCAGAACCACTTTTCCCGATAATAGCAATCGATTCTCCTTTTTTAATGCTTAAATCAACCCCTTTCAGAGCATGGAACTCCGATACGTTACGCCCATAACTTCTTTTTATACCATTTGCTTTGATTATTTCCATACAATTAACCACCTTTTCTTTCAGTTTAATGATATTATATAACAAACTTTAATGCATTTAAAAAAAATTCTTTAAGCATCAAAATCCAATCTTTTTCGCAAATGATAATAATATTTTCAACGCTTATGACATCTCAAACGCCTGAATATAGGCGGATCCAATACTAGTCTTGCACCAGGTTTTAAGCCATTTAAAAAGAACCCTGCGGGTTCTCATTAATACTTCAATTTTCAACCTCTATTTTTCAATAAACTCACTAATTTCTTCATATTTCTAGTCGAAACCAAACAAAGTTCACCATTTATCATTTCAACTTCTTTTGTTGATTGATCTAACTCTTTAATATTTTCCAGATTAATCAGATAAGACCGATGACACCGAAAAAAGTGGGGGATTTCTTCTTCTATCTTTTTAAGGGAGCCATAATACTCAAGTTGTGCATTCTTCTGATGCAGAACTAATTTATGCGCAACGTCTGAAGATTCAATAAACATGATTTCATCGTAAGGAATCGCTAAAATCCGATCTTCTATTTTCACCTTATAGATGCTCTTTTCCGGACTTTGATCATTTAAGTAGCGTTTGTAAGCTACTTGGATGCAGTCTTGTACTTTTCTCTCAATTTCTTCTGGTCGATCTTTAATAATATAATCCATAGCCTCAATTTTATGGACAAATGTTAAATAGGTTAATTCGCTATGAGTAGTCACAAATACAATTTTTGCCAAATCACTCAACTCTCTAATCTCAGAAGCCAAAGCAATACCACTTATTTTATGTTTCAAATCAACATCTAAAAAATACAGCCCGACGGTTTCAGGTTTTTCTTTTAAATAATCTAAAATCTCAACAGGATCAACGGTCGACAAAACCAGCTCCATATCCAATTCCTCAATCATAATTCGATTTCTAACAATGGTTTCCAGATGTTCTTTTTGCTTCAAATCATCTTCACAAATAAATACAGGTAACATAACTCTAACCTCCAATGGTCACTTTTTAAATCAGTTGTTCTTTTCTTTCATGATTCATATTTCTAGCCATCTCTCTCACATTACTTAAATCCGCTAAACGAAATTGATTGTCAAGAAGGTGCTTTGATTGGAGTCGAATTCCCTCTAGATAATAATGGCGTAGTCCCTCGAGATCGTCTTCCTGGATAAACGTGCTAATGGATAGTAAAACGTTTTGATAATCGTGCTTAAACTTCCTCATTTCATAGTATTGATCTTCGATGTCGACAGTATATTGCTTTAATCTTTCCTGCTCTTCTTTTTTCCGCTCCATCGCATATCTTTCCTGTAGTATTTTAGCATAGAAGAAGAAAATAATAAAGCCGATAAAGAGATAAGTCAACATGAAGAGCAAATTCAATTCAATAAGATCAACTCCACTTCCATGATATAAAGCGAGAATAATGGTGACGTTAAAAGTAAGTAAAACAAACGTAGTAATGCTTGCTAATAGCATCCGAAGTCGTTTGTCTTGATTAATTTTAACTCGTATTCGTTTGATTGGAATTACGCAAAGCAAGGTCAGAAGAATAGCTAGCAAAACGGAAAGCGGCGCATGAAAGAAAAGCAACGATTCGTTAATAAATCCGGTCTCGTTAAAAACCGCATTCACGACGAGAGAAGTCAGATGATCAGCGATCATCGCTAATATCATAATGAACGTTGATAAAAAAATCGATTCTTCAAAGTCATACTGATTCACTTTATGAGCGTAACAGAAAAAAGACAATACCATAATTGGTGAAATGAAAAAGCCAATATGGGGATATAAAAGACCTGTAATCATCGTTAAAAGTAAGAGGAATAAACCATCAATCACACGCAAATGAAGTTTGTTCGTTAACAATTTAAGCATAAAAAGAAGATAGGTGTTTTGAATGAAAACGATTAGAGTATAAGTCACATCTGTCCCTCCCTCTTGTACGTTTGCCCTGATTCTATTAAACAAGAGTCATCCAGAAGACGTTGCGACTGGGCTTTAATACCGTTTAAATAGTAATCACGAACTCCTTCCAGATCGTTTTCTTGGATAAACGTGCCAATGGATAACAAAACGTTTTGATAATCATGCTTAAACTTTCGCATTTCGTGATATTGAGCCTCAATGCTATCAGTATACTGCTTTAATCTTTCCTGCTCCTCTTTTCGTCGCTTGATCACATGCATCTCTCGTAACACTTTCGCGTAAAAATAGAAAATGATAAATCCAGCAAAGAGATAAAGCAGGAAAAATGTTAAGTTTATTCTAACGTGTTCAATACTACTCTCAAGATACATACTAAGTATAATCGTACCATAGAAAGTAAATAAAATAAACGATGTAACACTTGCTAATAGTATTTGAAGTCGTTTATCTTGATTGATTCTAGCTCGTATTTTTTTGGTTGTACTCACAAACAGCAATGTGAAAAGAACACCTATCACTATAGAAAGGAATATATGAAAGGACAGTAAAGATGCGTTCGTAAGTGCAGTTTCATTAAGAATTAAATCTATAATGAAAGAAGTAGTATGATCCGCCAGAATCGCTAATAACATGGCGGTCGTTGATAAAAAAATCGATTTTTCAATCTCATACCGATTCACTTTATAAACATAATAGAAAAGAGCTAGCACCATGAGCGGCGAAATAAAGAAGCCTATACGGGAATAGACAAGACCTCCGCCAATCCCTAAAAGTAAAACGAATAAGAAATCAGCAACACGCACATGAAGCTTAACCATTAAAGTCTTAACCATTAAAATCATCCAAGCACTTTGAATGGTAAGTAAATAAATTCCATTCACAGGTGAACCTCCCTCTTATATATTTGCCTTAATTCCATTAAACGTGCATCGTCAAGAAGGCGCTTCGACTGGGATTTTATCCCTTTTAAATAATAATCATGCAGCCCTTCTAAATCATTTTCTTGAATGAAAGTACCGATGGATAACAAAACATTTTGATAATCATGCTTAAACTTCCTCATTTCATGGTATTGATTTTCGATACTGACAGTATACTGCTTTAATCTTTCCTGCTCTTCTTTTTGCCGCTCCATCGCATATCTTTCCTGTAGCATTTTCGCATAGAAGTAAAACGCAATCGTGCTCACCAAAAGATATCCGGCGAAAAATAAAAGGTTTAGCTGGATTACTTCAATAGTATTCCCGTGATAGATTCCCAAAATAATATTGGCATAAAAGGTGATAACAATCACAAGGCTGGCAGCCATTAGCAATGTCTGGATTCCTTCATTTTGGTTAATTTTTTCTCGCCATTTTTGAGTTAATTTAACCAATACGATTGAAAAAAGAACGGAAAGACAAACAACCAATGTTTGGTGAATAAAAAGATGTAGAATATCTATTTCTAGGTTTTCAAGGTGTGCATTAGTCTGAATCGGTGAGTCAAAAATATCTCTAATAAAGGTTGACACATGATCAAACAAAACCCCAATAATGATCGTGGAAGCCGCTAGTGTCGTTGATTTTTTAAATGAGTAACCTTTTTCATAGAAGAATACCAGACAAAGACCTGTAAAACTAAACCCTGTAACGAAGACACTAAAAGATTCAAAAAAGTAGGTAGCCATTGCAGCTGCTGTACCCATTATCACCATTTCTTTTAGAGTAGTTTGGAAATCTTGAATAAGGATTTTATAAGTAAAGAGATACGAGAGTATTTGAACAAATAAAAATATAAACCATGCCATCTATACGCCACCCCCAACGGTCACTTTTTGAATAAACTGGTTTTCGATGATCCGTGTATCTAGTAACATTTTAGGATGGTGCTTAGCAAGTTCTGCGAGATTACTCAAGCCAAGTCCACGATCTAGCCCTTTTGTTGAATAGCCAGGCTGTTTCAATTGGTGAAGCGGTGGTAAGTGCAAGCTACAGGTATTTTGAATCACAAAGGTGATTGATGCTTTGTTCTTCATCACCCCCACTTGCAACTGTCCTTTTTCTAATTCTATTAGTGCTTCAATAGCATTATCAAGCAAAATCCCTAAAGTACGCACTAACGTAAACGAGTCCATTGGAATGATATTTATCTCATCTACGGCTTCAAACCGTACATCAAGTCCACTTTCTTGTGCTGTCATTAGCTTCACCGCTAGGATACTTTTTATTTCGCTCACGTTTACTTTGCTTAAATTTTCTAAGCGAAATTCATTTTTCGAGAAGTGTTTGGATTGAGGTGTAATTTCCTTTAAATAGTACTGACGTAGTCCTTCCAAATCTTCTTTATGAATGTAGGCATCAATCGACGTTAAAATTGATTGGTAGTCTTGTTTGAATTTTTGAACCTCGTGGTACTGGCGCTCTACTTCTATGGCATACTGTTGCAATGCTTTTTCTTCGTCTTGCTTTCTTTGCATCGCATATTTTTCACGTGAAATTTTCGTATAAAAGATAAAGACAATCACGGTTATGAAGAGATAAACGATGAAAAATAATAGGTTTAATTGAATCAGTTCAATGGTATTTCCATGGTACATGCCTAAAATGATACTCCCATAAAAAGTACTCAGAACAATAAGACTTGCTATCATGATGAGGGTTTTGAGTGATTCATTTTCTTTGACTCTCAGTTGGAATTTTTGGCTGAATTTTGCTAACAAAAACGCAAAGGTAAAGGCGAAAAAGCCAATCAATAACATACCTAGGTAGTGGTTTTGGTAATTCATTCCGTGATACCAATTGCTATGATTGTGAATGGAAACGAGGTTTCTAATAAAAGAAACGAGGTGATCAGCCGAAATAATAATGATGGTACTCGCAGACATAAGTGTCAAGGATGTTTTTAGTGAGAATTTTTTCTCGTAGAAAGCATACGCAAATAAACCAAACAACCAGGCAATGGCAGATAAAATGAAGTTTAGCAGATTAGCAGCTGCTTCTGAGTGCCACTCTGTGTGGTGGAAATAAATGATCGCGCACGTCGTTGCGATAAAGATAGAAACTTCTTTAATGGTTATTTTTTTGTCATGAGCCAGAACTTTCAGCGTTAAAAAGCTAAAAAACATTTGCATGAAGTGTAGAATAATCAAGTTCAACGCCATTCACTCTCCTTTCTAAGGGAAAACTACGTTGATTATACCATGAAATGGCGAAAATTTAAAGACATTTTAACTAAACAGGGGGAGTCCTCCTTATTCCATTCTAAACAACTGAAAGAGTCGGAACATAATCCATTAAGTTGTCATATCATCTTGTGTATCATTAAAATTTTCATCTAAAACAACCCAACATACTCACCTTCAGAAGTCAAATCCATATTGAGTGCACCAGGCTTTTTCGGTAATCCTGGCATCGTTAATACACCGCCAGCTAAACATACAATAAATCCTGCTCCTGCAGAAATGCGAACTTCCTTAATTGTAATGGTAAAGTCGCTCGGGCGGCCAATTACTTTCGGATCATCAGTTAATGAGGCGGGTGTTTTCGCCATACAAATCAGAAAATCTCCAAATCCCAGCTCTCTAAACTTATCAAGTGTTGCTTTCGCTTCATCCGAATATACAACATTGCTCGCGCCATACATGTTCTTTGCAATCGTTAATACTTTATCTTCAAATGAATCTTCACGATTGTATAGAACTTTGAAATTAGCCTCATCTTTCTCTACAATTTCTACAACTTTACGAGCTAAATCTGCTGTTCCCGCTCCACCATCAGCCCAACCCCTTGCAACCTCAACTGGATGTCCGAATTCTTTACACCAGTTCATTAGGAAGCTAATTTCCGCATCTGTATCATGTATAAAATGGTTAATTGCTACTACATAAGGAACGCCGTATTTTGTAACTGAATCGATATGCTTAGCTAAATTTTCAGTCCCTTTTGCTAATGCATCAACATTCTCTTCTTTAAGGTCAGCTGAATCTATTCCTCCATGCATTTTCAGCGCTCTAATTGTCGCAACAATGACAACACAATCCGGAGATAATCCAGCTTCTCTACATTTAATATTGAAGAACTTTTCAGCTCCTAAGTCAGCACCAAACCCTGCTTCAGTCACTGTATAATCTCCAAGCTTTAATGCAGTTTTTGTTGCAATAATTGAATTACAACCATGGGCGATATTCGCAAATGGGCCGCCATGAACAATCGCAGCGGTTTTCTCAATTGTTTGTACTAAATTTGGTTTCAAAGCGTCGCGCAAAAGCATTGTAATTGCACCTTCGATGGCTAAGTCCCGCACATATACTGGGTTAGCATCAGCTGTGTATGCTACAATAATCTTTCCGATACGCTTTTTGAGATCATCGTAGCTGGTTGCCAGACAAAGAATTGCCATGATTTCGGATGCAACTGTGATATTGAAACCATCATTGCGTTCTACGCCGTTCGCAGCGGACCCTTTTCCTATTGTGACTTGACGCAGATTACGATCGTTCATATCTAAACAACGCTTAAAAACGACGTTATTAATATCAATATTCAGTTCATTCCCTTGATGAATATGGTTGTCAACTAGCGCACAAATTGCATTATTCGCTGTTGTAATAGCGTGAATATCACCTGTGAAATGAAGATTCAAATCTTCCATCGGAAGGACTTGTGAATAACCGCCACCAGCAGCCCCACCTTTAATTCCCATAACAGGTCCTAAAGATGGCTCACGAAGCGCAATAACAGATTTCTTCCCAGTGTGAGCAAGACCCTGTCCCAAACTTACCGTTACCGTTGTCTTTCCTTCACCAGCTCTAGTCGGGCTAATGGCTGTCACTAAAACTAGCTTACCATCAGGTTTATCAGTATTCATCACATCTAAGCTAATCTTCGCTTTATAATGTCCATACTGCTCAATTTTATCTTCAATTCCTAAGTCTCGTGCAATATCAACAATTGGAGTTAGCTTTGCCTCTTGTGCAATCTCTAAATCACTTTTAAACATGTACAATTCCTCCATTTAACCAAATATTTAAAAAAATGACTAGCTAGAACTCACTAATCATCTTCTCAACCAAGGCAGTGTCTTCTTCTAACATTCCCGATTTGTGTCTAGCAAGCAATCTGTCTAACATTTCGTTTTTTTCTCTGCTCGCCTTCTTTACTTCTAGCAATTCAAAGAGCCAACGTCGTTGCTCTTTTCTAGTTCTAAAACTCTGCCGCAACCTTAACACCTCTTTTTAAAATTATATCATATTCCTATAATAAATACCACATTAAAAAACAAACTCACGAGACAATTATCATCTCATGAGTTGTATCTATTTTATTCTGGCTGTGCAGCAAAAGTTAGTTTAACTTTAAAACCTTCTTTGATCGCTGCAGCATAAGTGATTGTACGCAATGCATTAGCAACGCGTCCCTCACGACCGATAACACGACCTAAGTCCTCTTGTGAAACTAGAATCTCAAACGTTAATGATCCTGGCTCATTACTTTCGATTTCTCTAACAGTAACAGCAGCATGATCGCGTGCTAATGGTGTAACAAAACCTTTAATCATTTCAATAAAATCCATTAAGTTCACCCTCCAAATTAGTTATTGCTTCTTTGCTGCTAATTTCGCTTCATGAAACTTAGTCATGATTCCTTCTTTAGACAATAAAGAGCGTACAGTATCAGTTGGTTGAGCACCGTTACCTAACCACTTTAATACTTTTTCCTCATCAATGTCAACGATAGCTGGATCAGCAACTGGGTTATAAGTACCAACGATTTCGATGAAACGCCCGTCGCGTGGAGCAGACGAAGTAGCTGCTACAATTCTATAGAATGGTCTCTTGTGAGATCCCATACGAGTTAACCTTAACTTAACCATTGAAAAATCCTCCTAAAAATCAATTGTTCTCTTTCCAACTTAAGTAGTATAACATATCTCACAAACTTGTGTCAAGTATTTTTACTTGACAGCCCACGCTCGCTTCATAAATTCTGTTACTATATAGTGCCACAGACCAATCCACTAAGCTAAACTAGGGTACGCAAAGACTCCTTATATACGGCTGTTATTTTGTCACGATAGCGTGGGAGTCTTTTCATCCCATGATATCGTGATAAAAT
>Ga0123355_10009478_pt1 | contig 14812 bp, 14 predicted proteins | sample TergutEmb28metaG_3_FD_89872 | JGI IMG/M metagenome (GOLD analysis project Ga0123355, IMG submission 89872) | Embiratermes neotenicus P1 segment gut microbial communities from Petit-Saut dam, French Guiana - Emb289 P1 | ecosystem: Host-associated > Arthropoda: Insects > Digestive system > Gut ...
GACCTATGACGGTCATCCGCTGTACTACTACTCCGGTGACTCGGGTTCCGGCATGGTGAGCGGGCAGGGCAACACCGGCTTCGGCGCGTACTGGTGGATCCTTGCCCCCTCGGGATCGGCCATCACCTCGTCGGTGACCCTGTCCGGGGCGGGGGCCTCGCCCAGTTCCGGCACCGGCGGCACCGGCGGCACCGGCGGCACCGGTGGTGGCGGCGGCAGCTGGGGGTAACCGCGCTTGCTCAGCGGCCGCCGGCGACTGACGTGGCGCCGGGATCGGATGAGACGCTACCCCGCCGATCTCGGCGCCGCCTCGTTCAGCCCCAGATGACCGGGTCTCAGTGGGAATCGGCCTGCCGGCGTTACACTGTGAGGCACGTCACAGTCAATACCTAAAGCCGCGGTGATGGTGGTTCCGTAATTAGTTCGGAAGCGCGCGTGCAGACGGGAGACGCATCGATGAGCGACTCGTTGTTCCGGCGGACGCCGGTGCTGGCCTGGCTTTCTGCCGCGGTTGGCGTGGCGCTGCTGGCCGCGGCATGCAGCAGCGGGAGCAGTGCCAGTAGCAGCGCCGCCAGCTCATCGACCGGATCCCCGGCCGCCGCGTCATCGGCTTCCGGTTCGGGCACCGGCACCGTGATTTCCACCGCGTCCAGTTCGGGCGGGAAGTTCCTGACCAACGGGTCGGGGCGCGCGGTGTACATGTGGGTCAAGGACGGCCACGACCAGTCAGCGTGCACGGGGGCGTGCGCGAGTACCTGGCCTCCGGTCACCGCCACCGGCTCGGTCACCGCGTCCGGCGGCGCGGTGTCGGCTGACCTTGGCACGATCACCAGGTCCGATGGGACGAAGCAGGTGACCTACGACGGTCATCCGCTGTACTACTACTCCGGTGACTCGGGTTCCGGCTCAGTGAGCGGGCAGGGCAACACCGGCTTCGGCGCGTACTGGTGGATCCTCGCCCCGTCGGGATCGGCGATAACCTCCGCGGTGACCGTGAGCGGGGCGTCGCCCTCTTCTAGCTCTGGAAACGGCTATGGTGGCGGCGGCTATTAGGGTCGGCCTATGAGCGGCCAGGTACCGGATGAGACGCTCCTGGCGGGCCTCGGCGCGGGCGACGCCGACTTGGCTGCCGCGTTCGTGCGGAGATTTCAGGGACTGGTGTTCGGGGTCGCGCTGACGGTCCTCGGCGATACTGGGGCCGCCGAGGACATCGCGCAGCAGGCCTTCGAACGGGCCTGGCGGTACGCGCCCGCGTTCGACCCGCGACGCGGGTCGGTGCGTGGCTGGCTGACGACGATTGCCCACAACCTAGCGGTCGATGCCATCCGGGCCAGCAGGTCGTCGCTGATGGATCCCGCCGATCTGACGGAGATACTCGGCGAGGTCACGGAGACGCCAGAAGGGTTCGCGATCGCCCACGACCGCGCGTCCGGTCTGCGGCGTGCCCTGCGACGGCTGCCACCCGAACAGGCGCGCGCGGTCGCGATGGCGGGCATCTACGGCATGACGGCCCGGGAGATCGCCGTCGCCGAGGGGGTGCCCCTGGGTACGGCCAAGACCAGGGTCAGGTACGGCATGCACAAGCTTCGGGTTGCACTTGTTCCCGACGATGTAGGCGATGAGTGATGAGTGAGCTGAACGGAGAAACCGGAGGCATCGACAGGATCGACTGCGGCGAGCTCGTCGACATGGCCGCGGAGCTCGCGCTCGGCGTGCTGACCGGGCGAGAGCGCGCCGCGGCGCTCGCCCACCTCGACGGCTGCCCGGCGTGCAGCGAGTACGTCCGGGAGCTCACCGTGACGGGCGAGGAACTTCTCGGGCTGCTGCCGGAGCGCGAGCCGCCGGCCGGTTTCGAGAGCCGGGTGCTCGACCGCCTCGGCCTGGCCGTCCCCAGCCAGGGAGCAGAACGCCCGGGAGCGCTGGACCGGGGAGCGGCGGTGCTGCGCTTGCGCCGCAGGAAGACGGACGCTGCGGGCGGCCAGCGGCACGGGATGCGGCGGCCAACCGCCCGCACGATGAGCGCCGCGGCCGTCGTGCTCGCCCTCATCGGGGGCGGCCTTGGCGGGTGGGCAGCTGGGTCTTCGGCCAGGCCGGCCGCGGCTCCGGCATCAGCTGTTGCCGTGAGCTCGGCCACGCTGCACACTCCGGACCACGCGGCGGCGGGGCAGATCTTCCTGCACACCGGCGCCCCGCAGTGGATGTACGCCGAGGTGGACATGGAAAGCGCCAAGACCACCATGGTGCGCTGCCAGCTGGTAACCGCCGACGGGTCGGTAGTGACCGTGGGGTCGTTCTCGCTGAGCGACGGCTACGGCTCCTGGGGTGGCGGCTGGGGAGGCGCCGCCAACGTCACCGGCGCCCGCCTGGTCACGCCGGACGGTACGGTGCTGGCGACCGCGACGTTCTAGCAGGCTCAGCGCGCCCTCGGCCTGTCAGTACGGTCCGTGCACGGACATGTCGATCACGATGGACACCATCACGATCATGGGGCGGACCGGCGCCGGAACCGGCCCCGTGAACGTGACCGTGTAGTTGTCGGACTCGGTAAACAGCTCCTTGCGCAGTCCGGCCCAGGTCTTGCGGAGCTGTGCGTAGCGCTCGCCCGCCGGGCCGGTGATGTCGAACTTCGTGAGGGACAGGTCGCCTGCGGCTTCGCCGGCGACCTCTTCCTGGTCATCGAGCAAGGTGTACCGGCGCCGGTTGGCGCCGACCCGGATGCGGCCGATGAGCCGGCCGCCTGGATCGGTCAGCTCAGCGAGCCACTCGTTCAGCATGACCAGGGTAAAAAGCGGCTCGCCGAGCGCCGTCGTGACGGCGAACGTCCGGATGTCCGGCACCTCTTGGGCGAGCGCCTCCAAGCGGGACCGCCCCTTGGTCTCCTTAACGACGGCGACCCGGTTCCGGTGTGTATCGAAGATCTCGTAGCTGGCCCGCTCGGGCAGCACCTTCCCGGGCTGCCTGATGCGAAGCTCGGTCAGGTCAAAGGGGTGTCCCACGTTGTCGAGTCTAGGGGTTGCTTGACATCCGTTCCTGGGGGACGGACCGTGGGTCAGTGCTCTGGATGTCAGTCGTGGTGGACAACGCGTGTACCCAGATCTGGAAGGCGTGGGGGAGCGGCGCATCGGTGACGTCGCTGCGGGTCAGCCCCGCTGTGTATGCCGCCGTGGCCGCCGCACGGCCCGGTGAGGTTGCGCGGCACTGTCCGCTGACGTTGCTTGGCCTGGCGCTGGTGGCAGACCCGGAGGTGGCCACGTACGAACCCGTCGCCGTCTGACGGCGCCAGCGATGGTGAAACTCAGAACAGGAGGCAGCGCGCATGCTGACCGCTGACGAGAACGAGGCGCTGTGCCGGGTCGGACCGGGTACCCCGATGGGCAACGTCCTGCGCAGGTACTGGACACCGGCCTTCCAGGCCGCCGATCTGCCCGAGCCGGACTGCCCGCCAGTCCGCGTCACCCTGCTCGGCGAGCACTTCGCCGCCTTCCGGGATTCCACCGGGCGTCTCGGCTTCCTCGACGAGCTGTGCTCCCACCGCGGTGCCTCGCTCGTGCTCGGCCGGGTGGAAGACTGCGGGATCCGCTGCCTGTACCACGGCTGGAAGTACGCGGCGGATGGCACCATCCTGGAGACGCCCAACCTCGCGACCACGGCATTCCGCGAACGGTTCAGGCACGGCGCCTATCCGGTCCGCGAGGCCGGCGGACTCGGCTGGGTCTACCTGGGTCCGCCCGGCACCGAGCCGCCCTTCCCCGCCTTTTCCTGGACTGCGGCGGCGGCCGACGAACTGGTCGTCAGCGAGATGATCATGGACTGCAACTGGATGCAGGTCCAGGAAGGCTCGATCGACTCCTCGCACGTGGCGATACTGCACCTGGACACGCTCGCCACCATGGGAGCGGGCCCGCGCAGCGTCGGGTCGTTCGAGTTCGCCGGGGAACCCTGGGACCTGGACATGCCGGTGCCGCGCCGGGGCAATGCCACCCGGCCAGCCCCCGGCAGCAGCGGTAACGGCAGCAGCGGTAACGGCGGCAGCGGTAACGGCGGCTGGCCGAGCGACGACAACGCGCCGCGGATCGAGGTGGAGAACACCCCCTTCGGATTCCATTACGCCGCCATCAGGGACGTGACCGGCGATCCCGCCAGGAAGTTCGTCCGGGTCACCGCCTTTGCCATGCCATACACGGCGTTCATCGGCGGGGTTAGCACCGGCGCGGTGATCGTGGTGCCGCGCGACGACTACACCTGCTCGTCGATCGGCGTGTTCAAGGTGCCGAAAGGCGCCGGCGGGGTCGCCGCGTCCCAGCGGGCGAGCGGGGTCGATCCCGCGGTCTGGGGGCCGGAGCCGGAGAACCGGCGGATCCGGCTGCCAAGGCAGGACCGCGAGGCGATGGCCGCCGGCCGCAGCTTTGCCGGCTTCCGTGGCGGGAACCGGGTTCAGGACGCGGCGGTCCAGCTGTCCGAGGGCACGATGTACGACCGGGCTAAGGAGCACCTGGTCCCCGCCGACCTGGCCATCATCCGGATGCGGCGGCTGTTCGCCGACTCCGTCCGGCTGGTGGAAGCGGGCGGCTCGCCGCTGGGGCTCGGCGAGGGCTGCGACTTCGCGCGGATCGGCGCCGCGTCGCAAGTCATTGACGCGGGCCAGCGGTGGCAGGATCTGGTGCCCGCCAACCACGGCATCGAAGAGCCGGCCAGACGCGCATGAAGGTCTGGATCGAGGCCGATCAGTGCACCGGTTCCGGCCTGTGCGAACTGCTCGAGGACCGGGTGTTCGTCCTAGCCGACGATTGCGTCGCCCGCATCAGGCAAGACGACCGCGTCCTTGCGCCCGGCGCGGACAACCCGGCCGAGGTACCGGATGAGTACGCCAGCCGTGTCCGCGAGGCGAGCCAGGCCTGCCCGGGCGGGTGTATCCGGTTCCGGCTATAGGCCGTTCCGGAACGGCGATGCGTTCTTGCCCCAGAAGGGGTTATTCGACCCCTCCCGTCGAACCGGCGTCGCCCGGCAGGCTGTCTGTAGACGGCAGGGAACTCGACGGGGGAGACGCAGATGTTCCGTGAACTGAGGTTCGAAGTGCTTGGCCCTATCCGCGGTTGGCACGGCATGACAGAGCTCGAACTGGGGTCGCCGCAGCAGCGTGCCGTGCTAGCCATGCTGCTGCTCGCTCGCGGCAGGCACGTTTCAATGGACGGCCTCATCGACGGCTTGTGGGGAGTGCACGTACCGAGGTCGGCCACCGGGACCGTCCGCACGTACGTGTCGCGCCTGCGGCGCATCCTGGATATCGGTGCCGACGGGCAGCACGGAGAACTGATCAGGTCCATCGGCGACGGCTACGCGCTTCACCTGGGTCCTGCGCACCTTGACCTGGACGCCTTCGAGCGGTGGCTGAGCGAGGCGCGGGCGGCCCGGGACAGTCGCGACACCGCTCGCGGTGCACTCCTGCTCCGCGAAGCACTGGGACTGTGGCGTGGCACCGCGCTGGCGGGAGTCCCCGGTCCCTACGCCGATTCTCGCCGGGTGCCGCTGGCGGAGCTGCACATCGCGGCGACCGAAGAGAAGGCGGCCGCGGACATCGCGCTCGGCGAGCTCGCGGCCGCGATCGCCGAACTGCGGGCACTGCTGGCGGAGCATCCTTTCCGGGAAAAACTCGTCGAGCTGCTCATGCTCGCCTTGTACAAGTCCGGCCGCCAGGCCGAGGCGCTGCACGTCTTCGACAGCCTGCGGCGGCGGCTCACTGATGAACTCGGGATAGACCCTGGCCCGGCGTTGCAGACCATGCAACAGCGGGTGCTGCGGGCCGACCCCGCGCTCATTCATGAGGCCAGCCCGCGTGCCCCGCTCCCCGCGCCCGCGGCGAGCGTGTCCATGGTGGCCTGAGCAACCCGGTGCCCGAGCTTGCCGAGGCGGTGGGCTTCCCGCTGACCGGCACGCTGATGACCTGCAGGCGGCCATCGGGCTGGCCGGCGACAACCACCACACGGCACCGGCGGCCTGCCGCGACGTGTACCGACAGCCTGCTCACCGACCGCGGCGGCACGGCAGCCACGGTCGCCTGCTCACCGGCACGATAACGCCGACGGGTCGTCCGGTAGGGGGTTGTCGTCCGGGTCCTGCTTCCGGGCCAGCCTGGTCCGCGCGCTGACACACCCACGAGGACCGCAGTGGCACCGGGATTGGCGATGGCGACGGCGATCGTTGTCGTCCCCTCCGCGGGGTAATCCGTGAGGGCTGACACAGCCGTCACCATGGCATCGCTCGGCCTCGGCAAGGCAGCGACGCGGCGTTCGGCCGCAAGGATCACCGCGGCGCCGCCGAGCGCCAGTGTGCTGGACCCCAAGGCCAGGATCAACGCGTGCACAGCTTCGTTCCCTTCGAAACGCCCTGCACAGCCTGAGTTAGCCGCCATCGGCAGGTTCCGATGCAGCACGGCTGTATTCAGCGGTCATCCGACACGGATGCGATCAACAAGTGACCGACAGGCAGTCGACGGGGCGAGGAGGCGTCCCGTCGAGACTCCTGCGATCGGGTGTTGATCGAGCCGGCATCGACTGGTGGAGCACAGCGGGCCGGCATCCGCGCCCGCAAAGACCCTGAGGAGAACACATGTCGGGTAACGGCAACCCGTACGCGGACACGAAGGACATGTACGCGGCTCACGCCATCTTCCGGCGAGAGTACGCCCTCATGCCGCACCTGATCCGGGCCGTGACGTCGGGAGACGAACCGCGTGCCCGCGTCGTCGCCGACCATGTCAGGCTGCTGAACCTGGTCCTGCACTTCCATCACTCGGCCGAGGACACCACCTTGTGGCCCCGGCTCCTGGAGCGCGCTCCCCGCGATATCGACCCGGTCGTCCAGCTTCTGGAAGGCCAGCACGAAAACCTTGATCTGCTGATCGACAAGGCCGGCGCGCGCCTGGATGCCTGGACCAATGGCGCGGACGGCGCAGACCGCGAGGCGCTCGCGACGGTACTCCAACGGCTGGCCGTCGCTCTCTACGAGCACATGGGCCTCGAGGAGAAGCTCGCGCTTCCGTTGTTCGAGCGGCACATCTTCGCCTCGGAATGGGCGCAGATGGTCGCGCGCTCGGCCGTCAAGCTCCCGCCGGAGTCGGCCCCGGTCGTCGTCGGGATGCTGATGTACGAAAGCGGCCTGGACTCGGTGCCGGCCGAGCTGCGTGAACCCCTTGGTGAGCTGGCACCCAAGGCGTACGCCGCCTACTGCGAGCAAGTGCACGGAACCCCGACCCCGCCGCGCAGCAGCGAGGTCGGGCTCGGCACGCCCTATGTCGGCCTCCTCGCCGCCGCCGCCAGCTAGCCGCCCGCCAGCCAAGACGGCTGTCGGCCAGCTCGGCCGGCCCGTGACAAACGGGGGAGGGCCGGCCGAGCTGCCCGTCGCCATCACCGGAAAGGAGAAGAGGGACCATGACAACGTCCGCGCGCGAGCGCATTCCGGTTCCCGTCCCGCTCTCACCACGACGCCAGCGCGCCACGATCGTCATCGCGTGTCTCGCGACGGCCATGCTGTGCCTGGACAGCGCCGTGGTTAACTCGGCCCTCCCGTTCCTGGCTCGAGACCTGCACTCTGGTCTCAGCGGCGTCCAGTGGGTCGTCGACGCCTACACGGTCGCGCTGGCGGCGGTCGTGCTGAGCGCGGGCTCGGTCGCCGACCGCGTCGGCCGGCGCCGGGTCTTCGCCGTCGGCATGGCCGTCTTCACGGCATCCTCGCTGGCGTGCGCGCTCGCGCGGAGCATTGGCTTCCTCGACGCGGCGCGCGCTGTCCAAGGGGCCGGCGGCGCGCTGCTGTTCGCCACGTCGCTCGCCCTGCTGGCCGACGCCTACCCGCGGGCCCGCGAGCGCGCGGCGGCGATGGCCGCCTGGGGAGCCACGATCGGCGGAGCCTACGCGATCGGTCCGGCGGTCGGAGGCGCGCTCACCACCTGGTTCGGCTGGCAGTCGGTCTTCTACGTCAACGTCCCGCTCGGGGTGGCAGCCGTGCTGGGGACGTTCGCGTGGCTGCGGGAATCGCGCGACCCGCGCGCCCGCAAGCTCGACTGGCCCGGTCAGATCACCTTCAGCGGCGCGCTGTTCCTGCTCGTTCTTGCCCTGCTGCGGGGCAACGGTGCCGGCTGGGGTACCCCGGTGATCATCGCCGAGCTCGCCTCCGCCGGCTTCCTGCTGCTGGTGTTCGTGGTCATCGAGCGACTGGGGTCGGCGCCGATGCTGCCCCTCGGCTTGTTCGGCCGCCGGGATTTCACCGCCGCCCAGGTCACCGCGTTCGCCGTCTCAGCGGGGTTCTTCGGCACGTACCTGTACCTGACCCTCTACCTCCAGAACGTGCTCGGGCTCTCCCCGATCCGCGCGGGCGTGGCCCTGCTGCCTGGAACGGTGGTGCTGTTCCTGGTCTCGGGGGCAAGCGCCCGGGTAACCGGCCGGTTCGCTCCGGGCCTGGTGCTGAGCGGGAGCCTGCTGCTCGTCAGCGGCGGCCTCGCGCTGATGGCGATCGTCGGCACGCACTCGTCGTGGACAGCGCTGCTGCCCGGCCTGATTCTGGCGTGCGTCGGGACTGGTCTGATTAACCCGGCGCAGGCGGCGCTCGCCCTCAGCTCCGGCCCGCCCGAAGACAGCGGTCTGCTGGCCGGAGCGGCCAACACGTTCCGCTACGGCGGGCTTGCCGTCGGCGTGGCCGTCTTCGGCGCTCTGCTTCCGGCCACCGCGGCTCTCGGCACGGGATCACCGGGCAGATACGTGACCGGGCTGCACCACGCGATGTTCCTGGGCTGCGCGGTCAGCGCTCTGGGGGCTGTCCTGGTTACCTGTCTCATCGGCTATCGCCGAGCCCAGGCTCCGGGCGCTGCCGTCGTCGTCGCGGCCGAAGCGGAGGCCGTCACCGACGCCTAGACCAGGCTCTCCTCAATGGCGAGGCGGGTGAGGTCGGCGCGCCGGCGGTACCCGGTCTTGTCCCGGATCCTGTCCAGGTGGGAGGCCACGGTCCGGACGCTGATGTAAAGGCGCTCGGCGATTTCCGCGTTGGTGTGCCCCTGGGCAACCAGGGTGACGAGCTCCCGCTCCCGGGGACTGAGCAGCTTCCCGGGGGCGGGTTCCGCGGCTTCCTGCTCCTGTACCGCTCTCGCGACCATGATGGCGAGCTCAGCGGCCGCGGAGAGCGTCATCTTGGCGCCGCGCTCCTCGGCCCGGCGGAGCTGGCTCGCGTCAAGCGCCAGCTCGACCTGCCGCATGAATTCCATGTGCAGGGCGTCATTCTCGGGTTCGGTCCGCCGCCCGCGGCGTTGCCGGTCCGCGGAAAGAGCCGACCAGAGCGTAGCGGCGTCGCCCCAGCGTCCGGTCGCTACGCATAGATATCCGCAGTTCTCGATGACCTGACCCAGACTCAGGCTGTGGCCGATCCGGGCAGCGAGCGTGACCGCCTCCTCCAGGCACGCCCCCGCGCCGGCAGCGTTGCCCGCAAGTCGCTCGAGGTCCCCCATCGTGCCGAGCAGCGGGACCAGGTTGACCACGTCATCGGCTTGCCGGCAGAGCGTCAGCCCGGCCGCGCACACGCTACGCGCGGCGTCAGCCTCGCCGATACCGGCCAGCACCACAGCCAAGACGTAATGGCACCAGCGCGCCACATCGCCGGGGATCTCGGCCCGCAGAAGTTCCTGCGCCTGCCGGGCCCAGGCCAGTGCCTCCGCGGCGTCAGCCGCGTAATAAGCGGTAGCGCTCAGGCCGGTCAGCGCCAGCAGCTCACCCGGCGTATTGCCGAGTTCACGTGCCAGTGCTAGCGCCCGGCGGGTGTCTTCATACGCTCCGGGAAAATTACGCGCGTTCAGTCGCGCCATGGCCCGGCCGGCCGCGAGGGCCTCGACGAGCAGTGGCGACGGCTCCCGGTTCTGGTACGCGTCGATGACCGCCGTATGGTGATGCGCACCGTCGGCCGGATCGGCGGAATCCGACGACAGGTACCCCAGCCAGATCTGTGCCTTGGCCCACGTCTCGTCGGCCAGGGATGACCGCGTGACGGCGGCACCGAGCCGGGTCTGCGCCTCGACCAGACGTCCCCGCTGGCGCAGCCACGGAACCATCGCGGTCGCCAGTCGCAAGGCGCCGTCAGGGTCATGGTCAAGCGCCCAGCCCAGCGCGCGGCTCAGCGTCGCGTCCTCGGCATCGAGCCAGCGCAGGGCATCGAGTTCCCGCTCGTCGCTGGCTTGCATGCCCAGAGCAGCCTCGCTGGCCACCGACCAGGCGAACCCGGACAGCGCCGCCAGCGCCTGCTGCTCGTCGCCCGCCGCACTGAGCCGGGCAAGTCCGTAGGCGCGCAGCGTCTGCAACATCGCATACCTGGTCCGCCCGTCTGCCCCCGTCCGCGGCGGCACCAGCAGCGAGCAGTCGACGAGCCGCAGGACGACGGGACCTGCCTGCTGCCCGCCCACAGCCTCGGCGGCCTCCAGGGTGAACGGTCCGGGGAACACTGTCAGGCGCCGGAACACGCGCTGCTCCGGTTCGGTCAGCAGCTGATAGCTCCAGTCGGCCACCGCGGCCAGCGACCGGTGGCGGTCCGCGGCCGTCAGGTCCTTGCCGGTCAGCAGCCGCAGCGCGTCATCGATCCGGTCGGCGAGCCCGGCCAGGCCCAGCGCCTCGACCCGGGCCGCCGCCAGCTCGATGGCCAGCGGCATCCCGTCCAGCCGGGTCACCACCCGCGCCACCAGCGGGGCCGACTCCGCGTCGAGAGCGAACCGCGGGTCCGCCTGCCGCGCACGGTCGATGAAGAGCGCCGCCGCGGCCGACCCGGTGACGCCTTCGGCATCGGCCGAGCCCGGCAGGGTGAGCGGCGCCAACCGGTACCGCGCCTCGCCGCCGGCCCCGATCTGCTCCCGGCTGGTCGCGAGCGTACGCACGTCGTCGGCACTGCCGAGCAAGGCCGCGGACAGGTCCGCGACGGCGGGCAGCACGTGCTCGCAGTTGTCCAGGACGAGCAGCAGCCGTCGCGGTGCCAGCGCCTCGGCGATCCCGGCAACCGCCGGCCGGTCAGGGTCCTGCTGTACGCCCAGGGCCGCCGCCACCTCCTCCGGCACCTGCGCCGCGTCCGTGACGGTCCCAAGGTCGATGAGCCATACCCCGTCGGGGAACTGGTCCGCCATTCGCCGCGCCACCTCGGTCGCCACCCGGGTTTTGCCTACGCCCCCCGGCCCGGTCACCGTTACCAGCCGGTATTCCTTAAGCAGCCGCGCCACCTCGGTGGTGTCATGCTCCCGGCCCACGAGACTCGTCAGCGGCGACCAGATCTCCCCCACCCGACGCCCGGCCTGCTCACGCTCAGCCCGTGTCACAGTGGCAGCCTAGCCGACTGCCGGGTCGTCAACTTTCGGCCAGCCACGGAGGTTGCGGCTGAGCCTCCAGGGGAACCCGAGCCCTTTCCGGGCTGATGATTTCTCAGTTTGCCGAACGAAGCGTGGTGACTGTCGCACTGTCCCCGTCCGGGCCGACGAGCGGCCCGGACCCGCCCGGACGGAACCGCCCCGACGTCAGGGTGCTGCCTCGCGGGGCTGGTCAAGCACCCGCTCAAGCACGTCCACCGCGTTCATCGCCTCGGCGAGCACTGCGAGCGGCAACGAGCCGAGGCCGGAGGTGACGACGTCGGCGGCGGAGCTGATCGGCCGGGCGCACGCGTCGCGCTGCCCGGGATATGCCGCAAGGATCTGATCAAGCTCACCGTCCCACCCTGCGGTGACCGCGGCCGCGACGAGATCCGCGTCGCGGAACGCGTCTGAGATTCCGCGCGCGATCAGCGGGTCTTTGTGGTGCCCGGCGTCGCCGGCCAGTACCCAGCCCGGTCCCGCCGAGGTGCGGAAGAACGTCGGCAGGTCACCGGTGCCGCGCAGCGGTTCCGCGGGTGCGCCGCCAGCCAGCAGGCGCATGGCTGCGGGCTGGGCTTCCAGGAGCCTCAGGTAGTGGCCCATCGGTTCACGGCGAGCAGCGGTGAAGCCCTCGTGCGGCGCCTGGAAGAACACCAGGGCCAGGTCATCATTCGTCGGGAACATGCCGATGAAGCAGCGCGGCTCAAGAAAGGCGCAAATCTGGCTCACCCCGGTGCCCTTCCAGTAGGTGTAGTACGCGTACGTAGCGGTGCGGCAGGCGATGTACTTGGCTGCGCCGACCAGGCGGGCAACCCGCGAATTCCGGCCATCGGCCCCGATCACCAAGCGGGACCTGAAATCACCGTGGTCCGTCCTGACGCCGGTCACCCTGGCTCCGTCGTGGAGCAGCCCGCGTACGGCATTGCCCAGGTCCACGGCCGCGCCGGCCTGCCGGGCGGCATCGAGAAGAACCGGGTCGAGCGCGGCGCGGCGCGGTGCGATCGACGGGCACTGGGCGGTGCCTGCCGGCTCGCTGTCCGGCGCAGGTCCTGCCGGCGGCTGCTCAGTGATCGGCTCACCTGCTATCCAAAGCGTGCCGTCCGTGATCGGCGGACAGCCGGTGGCGAGGACAGCGTCCAGCAGCCCCCAAGTGCGGAGCCGGGCCGCGCCCGCGGACCCGATCATGTGGCCGGAGAGCGTTTCACCCAGCCGAGGGGACCTCTCGATGACCCGGACCTTGAGGCCAGCCCGGGCGAGCAGCATGGCGGCGGGCGCACCCGCGCAGCGGCCGCCAACCACAATGACGTCGTCCATGGACCCAGCGTGTGAACCGCTCGTCGGCAACCGGTCAACGAACGCTCAACGTGGCTGGGTTCGCCAGCGACCGCGCTGGATGGCGTTGACGCCTGATTGAACCGTCATTGACTGCGGCCTCCTTTCCTTGAATCACCCTGTAACTACGGTGCATCTCGGGAGGCATCAACCATGGAGCCACGTGCGGCCCTGCTCGCCCGCGTCAGCGCGGCGCACGGGACCGAAGTCAGCGACCCCGCCACCGGTGAGGTCATCGGCTATGTCAGATTCGGCACGCCCGGCGATATAACCAAAGCCGTCGACCGGGCCGCAGCCGCCCGGCAGGCCTGGGCCGCGCTGCCCGACGCCGATCGCATCGGGCACTTGATGCGCTGCGCCGACGCCGTCGAAGCGCACGCCGAAGAACTTGCCTACGCCGTCAGCCGGGAATCGGGCAAGCCACTGGCCGGCATCGGCGCCCGCTACGAAATCGAGGCGTGCGCCCACTGGTTCCGCGCCACCGCGGATGTCAGCCTCCCGTTCGAGGTGCTCGTCGACGACGGCAAGGACTACGCGGAGATGCACTACCGACCGGTCGGAATCGTGGGCGTGATCAGCCCGTGGAACTGGCCGCTGCTCATCGCCAGCTGGCAGATCGCCCCGGCGCTGCGGATGGGCAACACGGTCGTGCACAAGCCCAGCGAGCACGCCACCCTCGCCAGCCTCGCGCTGATCGACGTGCTCAGCGATGTCCTGCCATCCGATGTGCTGGTGACGGTCCCCGGCGCGGGGGACGCGGGCGATGCCCTGGTCCGCGACAGCCGGGTCGGCAAGATCATGTTCACCGGCTCGGTGGCGACAGGCAAGAAGGTCGTTGAGGCGTCGGCCGGCAACCTGTCGCGGCTCACCCTGGAACTGGGCGGCAACGACGCCGGCATCGTGCTGCCCGACGCGGACCCGGAGGCGATCGCCGAGGGGCTCTTCTGGGGCGCGTTCATCAACAACGGCCAGACCTGCGCAGCCTTGAAGCGGCTCTACGTGCCGCACGCGATCTACGGCCAGGTGGTGGAGTCCCTCGCCGCCTTCGCCGCGAAGATCCCCATGGGATCCGGCCTGAACGAGGGCAACCTGCTCGGCCCGTTGCAGAACGAGACGCAGTGGAAGAAGGTCAGCGGCCTGGTCGAGGACGCCAGGGCCCGGGACGCGCGGTTGGTGACCGGCGGCGACCCCGACCCTCGGCAGGCCGGCTACTTCTACCCCGCGACCCTGGTCGCGGACATCGGCAACGATGCTCCGCTGGTGCAGGAGGAGCAGTTCGGCCCGGCGCTGCCGATCATCCGCTACACCGACCTGGAGCAGGCGATCGAGTGGGCCAACGGCGTGGACCTAGGACTCGGCGCGTCGGTCTGGTCCGCGGACCGGGCGGCCGCCGCGGCGGTCGCGGCCCGCCTCCAGGCCGGCACGGTGTGGATCAACCGGCACGGCGGGATCCACCCGATGATTCCGTTCGGCGGCGTCAAGCACTCCGGCTACGGTCTTGAGTTCGGTGTCGACGGCCTCAAGTCCGTCGCCGTCCCCCAGGTCATCAGCGGCTAAGACGCCAAGGTCATCCGCGGCTAAACGCCGCGGACCGCGGCGGCCAGGGTGCGTCCCGGCTGCCGCGGTCTGCGTTTGAGCTGTTCTTAGCGGGACTTCGATTTCCGGAACCTGGCCAGGAAGACCGTTGCCGGCCGCCCCAGGAAGAAGGCGGGCGCGGTTGCCGGGCGAGCGGTCAGCTCCGCCCGCGCGTAGCGCGAATTGTCCCGGTAATAAGCGGATCGTGCGTTAGCCATCGTGTGCGTCTTCTCTCGCTCGCGTGGTTGCTTACCCGAACCAGGAAAGACGGGGCCGGTCAACGCGCTGTGGATGGCACATCGACTTCCGGCCGGCTACCGCGGCGGCGGGCCAGTTGCCGAGCCCGCGACCCGCCGGTACCGGCTGGCTGCTCTCCTTCGACCCGACGTCGACGCGAAGTTGAACGACGGCGACTGCACTGGCAAGCGTCCCGACCTTGTGTACGGACTCGGCCCACGGGTCCGGCCATGTCACCGAACGACGACAAACCGAGCGTCGGTAACCGAAAGGACCGCGATGGATTTCGGGCTTGCCCTTCCGCAGGGC
>Ga0123355_10009479_pt1 | contig 14811 bp, 15 predicted proteins | sample TergutEmb28metaG_3_FD_89872 | JGI IMG/M metagenome (GOLD analysis project Ga0123355, IMG submission 89872) | Embiratermes neotenicus P1 segment gut microbial communities from Petit-Saut dam, French Guiana - Emb289 P1 | ecosystem: Host-associated > Arthropoda: Insects > Digestive system > Gut ...
CCCAATTTTTAGATGCAGGCGATAGTTAAAAACTTGCCCTTGGGATACTGCTCTTATATCTATATACGTAGAAACATACGGAAGCCTGCGAAATAGCCGCTGTGCGCTTGCAAAAGCTGATGGCCTAATCTCGAAAGGTATAGAATGCGCAGCCCCAACCATATGTGATTGGGCGTAAAAACGCACGTATCGGTCGCGGCTAAAAACATCTACTCTCATGTTTGCGCCAGTATTATTTGTTATTTCTATGCTGCCTCTGTCTTCGTAACGGAAGCCCTGTTGGTTTAGGTTGATGGAAAACGGAGGCGACCGCCGGAAGGTCACTTCCAGCATGCTTCCTGTAGATAGATTAGGGCCCACAAGGATATGTTCCCTCGCGAAGTTATGCGGTACCAGTAGAGGGTCAATGCTAATGTCTACTTTGGCTCGGTTATTGCCATCAAAATCGTGAGATGACAGGCGGTTAGTCGAAAGGCTTAGCCAGCCGCTACCGCCAATGGTTGTTATAGGAGCGTCCACATAGCCGTTGTCGGATTTATGGACATAGAAATGCTCATAGTTTTTGCCCGAGGGGCCTTGGGTTATGTCTACACTTTGTTTGCTAAGGGATAAGTGTGTTTTTCCTTTTAGGCCGGAAAGCATAAAAAAATTGTCCATGGCGCGTTCGCGGTTTACGTCTTTGTGTAGGTTTTCATAGACCTCCATGTAATCGTAGCCTGTGGATAATAACAGCATATAGAATTCGCTTGAGGTAAATAGCCGCCGGGCCGCTGCAGGGTGTTCTTGGGCATAATTATAGAAATCGCTTACTGTGGCTATAATGGGGCCTTCAGGTGTGGGGATGGTCATTGCCGCGTAATTAATTGTTATTGGCAAGGCTATCTCCCCGCCTGTTGAAGTTATATAGGCTTTTGTGTTTGTAAGTCCAGGAGAGGCTTTTTCTGGGGAAAAGCTATATGTTATGGCCTGAGAATTACCCGTCCAACTAACAGGTGTGAAGCTAATGGCGCGATTACGCGAGAGGATATGCCCGGTAAGCTTACCGCCTCCGGAATTTTTTACTATGAAACTGCCTTCGTGGTGGCCGGTTTCTATGAGTATGCTGTCTATGTCCAGTTCAAGATTTGGGAGTGGGTGTTCGTATGGGGAATCTGACACTGTATCACCGCTTTATCGCTACTATTTAATACCAATTATGGAGGCATGATATTATTCCATTTGTTATCCTCATAGAGTATTTAATGATGTTTACGCACATAGTCGTTATATAGATTGTGGACTACAGAGCCTTGCGGCAGTGCCGCTTCGGCTTTGTTGGGAGCAAACCACTTAGCAGCACTGACCTCGCTGGAGAGATTAAACTCATCGTGATTTACGTGTGCAATATACCCCAACATCATCAGGTCTCTTTTTTCAAAATAATAACTGCGTATATACTGCACATGAGTAACAACAAGTCCGATTTCTTCAAAAACTTCACGTTTTACGGTTTCTTCATAAGGCTCGGTATGGTTTGGATAGCCAGCTACGCCGATATAGCTGTCTGTGCGAATATGGTTTTGTTTAATAAATGCGAAGTTTCCGTTTTCGTCTACAACTAAAACCAGTACACATGTATACGAAAATGGGAACCAAGGTCTTTTGCATGTTTCGCAATAGGGTATATTTGTATCATCACCAATATTTTTTCTTATGTTTTTATGTCCACAATCGGGGCAAAAATTAAATTCCATCGGCTTTCCTTCTTTCCAAAAAAAATATCGCTTTTCACCAAAAGGCCAAAACCTATTCAGCCTTAGAAGCCAACTGCATAATCCTGTCTAGATTAGTCTTAAGCGCGTCATTAACAGCCTGGGCCGACGACTGCGCATGCAGGTTAATAAACGCGCCTAACCCGTCACCCAAGGATTGCGTAAGCCCCTGTAAGGAGGATTCGTAAGCTTGTAAGGCTGTTTCTAGGGCATGTTGGTTGCTTTCTATATAGCTAGTCTGCTGAGATAGCGCCTCTTGCTGGGTGTTCATGAGATTAATACCGCTTTGCACCGCTTCTATGGCTGTAACCAGAGTCATCAGCTGCTCAGAAAGTGCGCCAGAATGCCCTTGAAGATGCTTGGCCAGCAAATCCGCAGAGGATTGCAGCCGCAAGCTGCTTTGCTCTAGCTTATCTGATGTACCATTCATTGCGGCTTGTAGGCTTACGGCTTTGCCGAGGGCGTCTTCCCAGCTTTTTAGTGTATGGGCCAGGTTGGCGTTCATATTAATAAGTTTTTCGTCCATGGCCGCGGCAAGTGCTGGGCCTACTGCTAAAGTGGTTTCTGTCATGGTTTTACCTATAGACGCGGTAGTCTCCGTCATGGTCTTGCCGATAGAATCTGTGGTTTTGGCCAAACTGTCGGCTATAGCTCCCATTATGTTTTCCATATTGGAAGTCATACGATCAACGGCACCGGTAAGGTCATTTTTAAGGCGCAATACTGCCCCGCTTGTATCGGAAGCGTAGAAGCGGCCTACTTCCCGTTCGATGTAAATTAGTATCTCACCGGCCAATTGCTCTTTTGCTCCGTTGAAATTAAAGAAAGCCGCAGCCACACGCGCTAGCAAGAACAATATTATCGCTAGCAGGCCGTAAACAAAGACATACTCTGAAAAAATTACAGCAAGGATCAAGCCAATCCAAAGAATGGCCCGCTCTAGCTCTATTATAAATGGTTGCATGCCGTCGTAACGCCAGCCCAGGAAGCTCATTTCGGAAATTTGCTTCTCTACCAGCTTAGCGGTGGGTACTTGAGTTACTGCTTTGCCTGCTATACGCCGGTATTCGACCACGGTTTTGGTCAAAAGCGCGCATTTCAGTTTTTTCAAGTCTTCAATTTTCTCTATTTCCTTTTTAGCATCGCGCCTAAAAGACATAAGCGCCGCACGAAAATGTACATGCGCAAAAATGCGCAAAAACACTGCCAGTGCCGCTATACATAGGAAAACTGTCATTATAACAACATTGTTGTCTTGACTGTTTAGGGTTAGAAATAAGTCGTTTAAAAATGTCATATTAGCCCCTTACAGCCCTTTAAGGGCTATAAAATTGTCTACGGCCGCACGCTCCACTTTAAGCCCGGCGGCAAATCGCTCCATAAACACGGCAAAGCCTTGGGTGTCGGCGCTATGCGGCTGTATTGTACTACCGGCCCTACCATTAAATACGCGATCCGCTAAAAATTTGTCTAATGTCATGTCTGTATGGGCCATATATGCCGCAAGAAGCGCAATGCCCCAGGCACCGCCTTCGCTTGCGGTTTCCATAACCGAAACGGGGATATTGAGCGCGCCGGCCATCAGCTTTTGTGCCACAATCTTGGTTGTAAATAACCCTCCATGACCCATAAGCTGTGTGAGTTTAACGCCTTCTTTTTGTGTAAGGATATCCATGCCCATCTTGAGGGTGGCCATAGAAGTAAGCAGCATCGTGCGCATAAAATTGGGCAAAGTGAAGCGCGCGTCCGCAAAGCGCATAAACAGCGGACGGCCTTCTTCAAAGCCTGTGTTATGCTCGCCAGAAAGATAGCTTACAGCCATAAGGCCGCCGCCGTCGGCTTCGCCTTCCAACGCCGCGCGGTACAGGCTTTCGTAAACATCGGAAATATTGGCGGGTTTGCCGGATATTAAGCTATGGGCGCTGTGGAAAAGCTCCACCCAGGCGCTAAGGTCGGATGTGCCATTGTTGCAGTGTACCATTGCCACAGGCTTGCCGTCCGGGGTCGTTACCATGTCTATCTCGTGACGCAGTTTGGAAAGTCCTTTTTCCAGCACCAACATCGCGAAAATAGACGTCCCGGCAGACACATTGCCTGTACCAGAGGCTACGCTGTTTGTGGCTACCATGCCCGTGCCCGCGTCGCCTTCGGGTGGGCACAGGGGTACGCCTGCCTCTAGGTTGCCGGTTGGGTCAAGCAATTTTGCCCCTTCGGGAGTGAGATGGCCTGCTACTTTGCCTGCGCTTAGCACCTTGGGAAGAATCTCCGCGAGTGTCCAGGGATATGATTTATCTGCGATAAGTTTGTCAAATGCCGCCATGTTGCCTGAGTGATAATCACCGGTCGCACTGTCTATAGGGAATGCCCCGGACGCGTCACCCACACCCAGTACGTTTTGGCCGGTTAGCTTTAAATGTACGTACCCGGCCAAGGTGGTTATGGTTGAAATGTGGGGGATATGACTCTCACCGTTAAGGACAGCTTGGTAAAGATGCGCGATACACCAGCGCAGGGGGATGTTAACGCCAAATAGCGGTGTTAGTACCCCAGCGGCTTCGCCAGTACTGGTGTTGCGCCATGTGCGAAACTCTGTAAGAGGTTTGGCTTGACTGTCCAAGGGTAGGTATCCATGCATCATTGCCGAGATGCCTATGCCGGAAATGGTGGTTAACTTTTGGCCGTGTTTTGCCTCATAGTCGGCGGCCATGGCTTTGTAACTGGCTTGCAAACCTTGCCAGATATCATTAATACTGTAGGTCCAGACTCCGCCCTCCAGGCGGTTTTCCCAGTTGTGGCCGCCTATTGCTATAGGCTCGTGGTTATCGTCTATTAGTACAGACTTAATACGAGTCGAGCCCAGTTCGATGCCTAGGTATAGATTTTTCTTATAATTAGCCATTACTCACCTCATGATTGTTTTAGCTATAACACACATTACTTCACATCAGCGTGAAACGCAACAGCCTTGCCCAAAATCCGTATCTGCTCTAATTCGGCGCCTTCGTAATTTAATACAGGGAAAGCTGGGTTTTCTGGCCTAAGTTCAATCCGGTTTCTGTACTTGTATACACGTTTAAGTGTTGCTTCGTCATCTATTAGCACAACGGCAATCTCCCCATTGTCCACATCGGGTTGCTTTCTTACAAATACTATATCTCCGTCATGGATCCTGGCCAGTATCATGCTGTCGCCTTTTACGCGCAGGCAGAAATCACACTTTATATTTGCGCCAACTTGTACATATGAATCAAAGTTTTCGTCGGCGTAAATGGGTATGCCTGCCGCGACATTGCCAAGCATGGGTACCCTTTGTGTGCCAACTTGCATAGCATCTCCGACACTATCGTCATCCCACAGGAAGACCATTGGGTCGCATTGCAAGATTTCAGCCAGCGGCTTTATATGCCTATGGGCTATCTTTGCAATGCCCCCGGTTTGCCACCTAGATACATTAGAGCGGCTAATGCCAACGGCGGTTGCGATATCTGTATCCGATAACCCTAGCTCATCCTTTCTTATCTTGATGAAAGTCCCCAAATCCACATTGCTCACCTCTTCTTTTTTACGGTAAGTGCATTATAAAGCAAACGGTGCAAAATTGCAACGCCAAAACTATTGACAACCGAACAAACATGCGTATAATAACAATTGTCGGTGCATTAATGCACAATTTACTAAAGACAAGAGGGAGCAAAGCATGCTGGATGCAGAAAAACTTAGTATCGCGATAAAACAAAGAGGCCTTACACTCAGCGCGCTTGCGGACAATGTGGGTGTTAACAAATCCACATTTTATAGGAAATTAAAAAATGGTGGCGATAACTTTCTATTGTGGGAAATCGAAGCTATAGTCAAAATATTGGAGCTTACTAAGATTGACGCAATTGAAATTTTTTTGCCGTAAACGTGCATTAATGCACCTGAATTGCCGACATAAATGTGCAAAAATGCAACGTATTTGCTACAGGAAGGGGGTGAATATAAATGTCACATTATCTGCAAGTGAAGTGCCTAGTCAGCAGGTTTTGGGACCCAAGCATAAAAGATTGGGACGGGACCTTGGCAAACGGTACTCTTATTGAAATAGCAACTCAGTCGGAGGACGATTACCCGGAGCGCACTATTCCTATAGGCATAGTTGTGCTGGAGGACGGCAATTTCGAAGCCGTACCAATGAAATTTATTTCTATTGCCGATACCACCCCCTAAAGGAGAACCGGCACATCACACAGGGAAATTAAATATCCCTGGTACAAAAAACATAAAAAAGGAGATTAAAATCATGGCTTTTAGCGCAAATCAAACCAGACTATTCCACCGTACGGGTGGCACAACATTTGTAGAAATCCCACACCTTATGGAAGTACCCGAGCTAGGCGGCACGCCAGAAAAAATTGACGTAACCACTTTGGCGGATACGTCTAGGAGGTATATCCCCGGTATTAAGGACTTTGGTGACTTGGTGTTTAAGTTCTTATACGACAACCGTGCCGCGGGCGCAAACTATCGCACTCTTAAGAGTATGGAAGACGCCGGCAACATGGTTACCTTCCAGCTGCGTTATCCCGATGGGGCTACGCATACCTTTGACGCTGTGCCGGCGGTTTCTATGGATGCCGGTAGCATTAATGGAGCGCTTACGTTTAGCGTGTCTATGACTATGCAAAGTGGGGTTACTGTTGTTAATCCTACCGGGGCATAAGGATAATAAAGGGCATTAAAGCTCTATTAAAACCCTTTTATAACCCTATTAAAAACATGAGGCTCTGCCCTCCCGCAAGCTTTGCTTGCTGGCCGGGTGGCCTGCCGCTTACGCGGCACCGGCTTCGCCGGAGTTTACCCCATACCCCGTAAACTTTTTGAAAAAAGTTTAATCAAAAACTTTAAGAACCGCGCTTTGCGCGGTTCTGGGGGCGGGGTGACACTACACATCAGGTTACTCAAAAAGATATGAAAAGAGGTATTAACTATGAAGGCATTTCACAATCTTACTGTTGGTGGGCAGGACTATAAGCTACGTCTTACCGCTAGCGCCATAATGGCTATTGAGAAGAAGCTGGGGAAGTCATTATTCGCGGCTTTGGAGACTATTGAAGATAACATGATAGAAACAATTGCAACCGTTTTATGGGGTGCAATACAGCCGTTGAACGCTAACTGCTCCTTTGATATGGCTGTTGAGCTGTTTGACAAGTACATTGACGATGGCAACTCTGTGGAAGACTTGATGCAAGAGATTAACTCCTTGTTCGAAGCTTCTGGTTTTTTCAAAAAGGGTCAGGCCGTTTAAAGCCTGACCCAGAAACCAATTACCCACAGTACTTGATACACACAGCTCTAACCGCCGGGGTGCCGTGGCATAGCGCCGGAGATATGACTACCGATGAAATCGCGTTGGTAACCCATGTAAAACAAGAGCAGCTTAAAGAGCTGACTCAGATAATGGCCTGGATTGCTTACAACGGTGCGGCACTTACAGGGGTGGCGATAAACGAACCCAGCAAGTTTCCTAAACTTGAAGATGCCTTTCCAAGCTTGTTTGAGAAGCAGACTCATCAAGACTGGCGCGTTATGAAAGAGCGGATGGAGGCGTATGCGAAAGCAAAAGTACAAGAATGAAAATGGCCCTTTTCAGGGCCATGGCAATTATGCATTTTACTTGCTAAGTTAATGTTTTTTTAACTTAACAGCCTGCGTTTCTCTCTTTCAAACTCTGCTGGGGTGATAACACCTGTGTCAACTAGGTTTTTTAACTTCAAAAGTTCATCCGCTACGCTTAAAGTGGGGGAAGCTTGAGGGATGGGAGCTTCTTGAGTAGGAGTAACAGGGATGGTGCGTGGCCTTGGCTCTAAAAAACTTACGTTGTTTTTTCTCATGTTTTCCAGTGTCGCATCATCGAATTCACCGTCATCTAGTTGGCGTTGTATCTCTACCGGCAAAGGAGAAATTTTCGTTCTAAATTGGAGCGAACCTGGAGGCCTATTTTGACACTTTGCCATAATGTGCGAGTATGCTGCATTGGCAACAAAAACGTCCGAGCCAGCAAAGTAAATTGCCCGACACCACGTCTTTGGCATTTCGCCACAGACAGAGAGGCTACCAGAATGGTGTGCTGTCATATGCAATTCAAGCGTTGTAATTTGAGAAAAATGGAATGATTCCGTTTCAACACCTCTTCGTGTGATTTGATTTGTTACAAGAGAGTCTCCACAAATCACCATTTCGTAACGTCCTATTTTGGGCCAATCTTGTTGACGCAAAATAATTTTTTGGTTTTCAAAGTCAATGACTGACTTTGGATTACCTATGGGAATTAGACTACTAAAAAAAGAAAACACACAATCCCTCCCTTACAAAATTTTAATACGCTTACTTTGTTTAGCTACCCGCCTAATAGCCTGCGCTTCTCTCTTTCAAACTCTGCTGGGGTGATAACACCTGTGTCAACTAGGTTTTTTAACTTCAAAAGTTCATCCGCTACGCTTAAAGTGGGGGAAGCTTGAGGGATGGGAGCTTCTTGAGCAGGAGTAACAGGGATGGTGCGAGGCTTTGGTTCTAAAAAACTTACGTTGTTTTTTCTCATGTTTTCCAGCGTCTCTTCATCAAACTCACCTTCATCCAGATGGCGCTTTAACTCGATAGCCAAGGGTGCTATTTTGGCCTTCAATGGATTATGAAGATCATCTTGGCGCTTTGCAACAATGTATGTATAAGCGGCATGAGCAACAAAAACATCTGAGCCATTAAACGTAAGCGGTCTACACCAAAACTTTGGCCTTTCCCCATAGATGTAAAGAGAGCCAGAGTGGTGGGCTGTCATCTCTAATTCAATAATGTAAATCTGAGAAATTGGAATTATTTCTGCTACAACACCATGGCGCTTGATAACATTGTACTCAAGCGTATCACCTGAAATCACAAATTCGCCGCTTCCATTTTTCGGGTAATTTTGCTGGCGCAATTTAATTTTCTGGCTTTCGAGATCAATGACTGATTTTGGATACCCCATATGAATTAGATTGCTTAGAAATGAGAACATATTAGCGCCTCCTCTTTTGATTTAACTATTGTTGCCCGTTGCTCTATGCTGAAAAGAAAATGTTCGCTGCACTATAATTTTACTATAAATTTAAGCTGTAGCAAACACAAATTTACATTGTTGTAATAAAACATCATTACTATATTCTTGCTATTAGATTGAAATAACTAAAAAGTAATAAAAGGAGGAAAATAAAATGTCACAGATTACGTCTACAAACAGTAGTAGCCTTGATGATGTGCTTGGTTCAATAAGGAATATTGCTAATGCTGCCGATGTCGTAAGTAAACTCTCAAAGGGTATTAGGGCAGCTAGCAAAGATTTTAGCGAACTAGGCAAGGCAATGGCAAAAGAGTCGTCAAAAATAAGTAGTGCTTTTACAGCTATTAATACCCCTATAAACATGCTTGCCGACAAGATAATGATTACCTTCCCAAAATTGAAAGGTGCCATAGGCGCAAAAGGCGTAAAACTCCTAGCAGTCCTAGGCCCAATAGCCGCAGTAGTAGCCGCAATAGCAGGCCTAATCGCCTGGTGGCAGACCCTAGGCGACCGCAACGCCGAACTAAAAGACCGCTTCCTAGAAATCTGGAACAACATCCGCGACGCTTTCGGCAACGCAGTAGGAGGCATCCGTGACTCCTTAGGCAACCTAATAGATAACTTCAGAAACCTATGGGAATCCATTGCCCCTGTAGTCGACGCGATAATCTACATGGTTGCCAGGGTCATGGGGCCTATCATTGAGTTAGTAATTGGTAACATTGGCGCCAAAATGCAGCATGTTATCAATGTCCTATCCGGTGCTATCGGGATTATATCCGGGATTATCAATGTCATAGTAGGTATCTTTACAGGCAATATGGAACAGGTGCGCGATGGGTTTTCTCAAATTTGGGATAGCATCAAGGGCATATTCCAATCGTGGGTTAACTATATCCAGAGTATTTTCCAAAATGGGATTAACTTTATCAAAGACAGATTCCAAACAGGTATGGACTTTATCCTGAGTATCTTCCATGCAGGGATTGACTTCATAATGGATATCTTTCTCCCGATCGCATCATGGATATTCAACAATGTAATATCGCCTATATTGCAGTTTTTCTCCAACTTGGGGGAAGGGATCAAAAGAGCATTTAATACAGCCATCCAGCATGTTACGAATATCCTCTCTAGCGCCGCCGACGTTATATCCGGGATTGTTAATATCATCGCTGGGTTTTTTACAGGCAACATGCAAAGAGTACTCGACGGCTTTTCTCAAGCGTGGACAGGTATTAAGGGCATATTTAGGGAAGGCTTTGACTTTATTAAAAGCATATTCCAGACGATCTTTTCTTGGGTCAATAACAATGTGATTCAACCGATTATGGGGTTGTTTAATGGTCTGGGGAGTGGCATCAAAAGTGTGTTTCGTGGCGTAGCAAATAATGTTGTAAATGCCCTCAACTCCATGATACGTGGTTTTCTTGCGCCTTTTAATAGCATGATTAGCGGGTTAAATCGTATCCCAGGCGTGAACATTAGCCAGTTGGAGTTGCAAATATCAGTGCCCACTTTTGCGGCAGGCGGTTTCCCGTCAGCGGGGCAGATGTTTATAGCTCGTGAGGCTGGGCCGGAGCTTGTTGGCACCATTGGCGGCCGCACGGCTGTCGCTAACAACAATCAAATAGTAGACTCCGTATCTCGCGGTGTATTTGATGCTGTAAGTGCCGCCCTAGCGGGCAATGGCAGCAAAAGCAGCCCGTTGGAAGTTAAGCTGTATCTCGATGGCCGCCAGATAACATCCGCAGTCGAACGTGTTAAACGCGAACGCGGGTTACCGCTATTAGCCGGAGTGTAGCTTGCGTAGTATAGCAAGTTGGCTGAGCAGGATCGCTTTTATCATTATCATCAAAACCGAAATAAACCTTTATCATTATCATCAAAACCAAGTATTTCATTGTATAAGGAGGCCAACATGACAACAGAACCCTTAGTAACAATAACAACCACAACCCCGAACTTCCCCCTGCCGGAGCCGACATCCTACAGCGGCACAACATCCACATTAACCGATAGCGGGCTTAGCGTCTCCGGCAAGCTGCTGGGCTCAATTGTACGCAAAGATATAGCGCAGGTTTCCCTTTCGTGGAACTACCTTGAAGCCGCAACCTGGGCCAGAATCAACCAAATATTTAGCGATAACCATATAAACAGCGTACGGTTTTTTGACCAGACCACGGGCACTTGGACATTACGCGAGATGTATGTAAGCGACCGCAGCGCCGGCTTGTGGCGGCGCGACCAAAGCGGTACGGTGCTTGGCTGGACAGGCTGCGGGCTTCAACTTATGGAGGTGTAGCCATGCATCCGACAAGTGCCCAATGGCGGCAAAACCAAGACCGCGCAATCACAACCGAAGGTTTTGTTGAGCTGTCATATTATTTTACGGATTCAAATTTGCAAGTCCAACAAGTATCCCCCAACACGGAGCTTACACCGGTTTCCCAGTCGTACAAAGTTGTAAACCAGCATGCCAAGCCCGTAGCGCCCTTTGCTACGCTGGAGCATGATTTATGGCTGCTGGACGGCAGCCGGATAACCGTGCCAGGGACATTCCCCCAGCAACGGCAGTTTGGTGGGTTTATCAGCAATGTGATATGCGGTGCCAACGGCGTGTTTGCTCAGCCGGTTAGCTTAGATATTGTGCTTAGGGAGCCGGCCATCATATTGCCGGGGGGCACCATCTCATGGGGTACGGCATTTGATGAATATCCTGCCGATTTTAGTGTGGTTATGCTTAACGAAAACGGCGCGGAGGTTGCCCGCCGGCGCGTTATTGGTAACAGCTCTATTAATACCGAAGTTAGTTTGACAATGAGGCGCGTCCGAAGGATACGGCTCGAGGTATCCAGGTGGGGCACGGGCAACCGCCGCGCCAGGGTTGGCAATATATTTTTGGGTCATGTACGGGTTTATACCAAAGATAACCTGCTGGCTTACGCTAGCTCTCATGAAATTGACCCGGTTTCGGGGCGGTTGCCGAAGTATGAGATATCCTTCGAGATTGATAACAGAAACGGTGACTTTGACCCCATTAATGACGATAACCTGCATGAGTTTGCGCTAGAGCGCCAAGAAGTCACAGCAAGGTACGGCTTCCGCCGGTTGTCGGATAACACAGTTGAGTGGATACCCGGCGGGCAGTATTTTCTTACAGATTGGGTGGCGCCGCGCAATGGGCTGTCCGCGTCGTTTAAGGCCCGCGATTTGCTGGGCTTCCTGGATGGCATATATCACAAAGGCAAGTACTATGGCTATCAACCGCATCCCGGTTACCCAAGCGGGCGTGACAGCGGTGGCATTATAGGCCAGCCTCCAACCGAAGATGACGGAGGCATCATAGGCGAACCACCAGACGAAGACGACGGAGGCGGAATCATAGGCACGCCGCCCCAGCTGTTGGATATCTCTTTGTACGAGTTGGCAGAGCAAGTGCTGCTGGATACGTTGCCCCCTCACATAGGAAGTCGTGATAAGAAGTGGGTAATAGACGAGTCGCTCAAAGATTTCTTTACCCGATCTCCTTTGCCCCTTGTCACCCATGCCGAGTGCTTGCAGCTTATAGCAAACGCTGCCGGGGCGGCTCTTACCTTTGACCGCGAAGGTATATTGCATATCGCTCCATTGCTGCCATTTAACGCAAGTGGCACCAGCCAAGTCTTAAACGAGGACAATAGCTACTCGCTGCCCGAAATAGAAATAAAACGGCCGCTAAAAAGCGTGCAGGTAAGCACCTATTCCTGGCAGGCCGAGGTAGGGGAGACTGTGCTATATGACCATGAGCTGCACCTGGAAATGGGCAAAAACGAGTTTATAGTCGAGTACAGCGACTCCGCAATAAGTGTGCAGCTAGACCATCCCCTAATTGCTCGCCCCGAAAATAGTTATGAGCTGTTTGCGCAAAGCGCCAGCTTGGTTATCTACCGCAGGCCAGGCGACCCTGCCAGATGCCATGTTGTCATAAAAGGGATAGTGATACACCCGGCCGAAAATACCATTGTAGTATTAAACAATGACGAAGCCGGTGAACGCAGCGACCGAGGCGAGGCTTTACCTCTAAAAAACATACTTATCACAGATGTAGAGCACGCAAGAACCATAGCAACAAAGCTAATAGACCGTTACAAAAACAGAAAAAACATATCTGTAGACTGGCGCGTAGACCCGAGCCTAGACATGGGGGATTTTATCGCACTGGCAAGCGGGCAACCGCAAAAAACCATGCGGGTATTGTCAACAGACTTCCGGTTTAGCGGCGCGTTCATAGGTAAAAGCGAAGGGATGGTGGTACAGTGAGCTGGATAACACCCATAACAGACCGCACAGCGGCAGATGTAGCAAACAGGACTGCCAGGGGCTTTTTAAACGTATCGGACATCAACCGTATAGAGGGCAATATCGCGTGGCTAACCAATGAGCTGCGTAGGTTTAATATCTTTGCGGATATACATTCTATTGCGAACTGGAACGCAAACGGGTTGCCCCGTATAACCGACTTGCAGCGGATACGCAATAATGCCAGCAGCATTGCTGTACTCGCGTTTGCGATAAGGCCGGATTTATGGCCTAGCTTGCACAATGTAACCGATGTGCGCCTCCAGCACCTTGATTTTACTACCGTAAACCTATTGGAGACCAACTTATATCTATTAAGACGAATGACTGACCGTATGCCGATAATCTTTAGGCAGTCAAGCTTTATATCAGGCCAGAGTCTATTTTTACCACAAAGGAGAGTGTAATCATGGCACGAAATCAACAAATAAGAGACCGTGTTGCCTTTGGCGACGATTTATTTAGGATAGAAAACCAAGCCGATGGCAGAGTCAGATTGGTACCGGCCCCAAACCAAGTAACAACCCAAGGGACCGATGTAAACGCTGAGCTAATGCAGCCCTGGGAAGACATGCACACCGCGGCTACCAGGAATGGCCTTGTGCGCCTGGGTAGAGATACAGGGGGCATGCCGGAGCTTACTATCCCGCAATTGGACAGTTTATCTGCTGCCATAATCAGCAATACCGGGGTAAATATAGTAGAAAAAGCCGCAGCGCTGGATGGGTTTGTGCGCAGAAGGGGGAGTACTGTTTGGGTGAGATTTGCTGCCGGAAACGCCGCGCTTAATCCTACTCTTAACGTAAACAATACCGGTGCGGCCCCTATCCAGCTTAATGGCGCGGCCCTTAATGACGCAAATCTTGCCCAACAAATCGCGCCCAATGTGTTGTATGGGTTTGTCTTTGATGGCACCGCGTGGCAGATGGTAGTGCTGGGGTCAAATTTGCCTACGATGGGGCAGGGTTTTGGTACTGTATCCACGGCGGCGGCTACAGTTGCGAAATTTGGGGCTTTGGTCGGGTTTACGCGGCGTGTTGGCTCTGTTGTATGGCTGCGTTTTTTTGTTCAAAATACGGCGGTTAGCCCTACATTGGATGTAAATAGTACTGGGGCCGCGGCCATCCACTTTAACGGGGGTGCGCTGCCTGCGGGTGCTATTGTGGCTAATGGGGTTTATGGGTTTTTGTTTGATGGTGTTAGTTGGCAGATGCTTAATCCTACTACTCACCCGCATAATGCTGCTGATATTACTGCTGGGAGGTTGTTGCCTGCGCGGTTGCCGACGACACATGTACCAAACAGGGTGTTGGCGGTTGAGGCCGCAAATGCCGACCCGAGTTTTGTGCAAGTAAACAATGCGATGATGGCAAACAACTCAGTAGGAACAGCACAGATCCAAGATGGCAGTGTAGTGAACTGGAAAATAGCTGACTTAGCCGTAAACAACGCAAAAATCGCGAACAGTACAATAAGGCAAGAAAAACTGCATGTTATGAATGGGTTTACGGAACTAGGGTTAAATATAAGCACAGCAACACTGGTAGATGTGATCAACGCGATAAGAGCCTTACCTCTGACTCGTCCAGTTTCGGTGCGGATGCATATGTGGTCTTCACATACAGCAGCGATGTTTCG
>Ga0123355_10009480_pt1 | contig 14810 bp, 11 predicted proteins | sample TergutEmb28metaG_3_FD_89872 | JGI IMG/M metagenome (GOLD analysis project Ga0123355, IMG submission 89872) | Embiratermes neotenicus P1 segment gut microbial communities from Petit-Saut dam, French Guiana - Emb289 P1 | ecosystem: Host-associated > Arthropoda: Insects > Digestive system > Gut ...
ACTGATTAATTTGAACATATTTGTGTATTAACTAAATTGCTATTGTGGACATTTAATTTATTAGAATTATTATTTTAGAATATACAATTTAGAATTGAATTGAATTATTTGAACGGCTCTACAACATCCTTGAATTCCCGATAAATCATATGGAAAACTAGTTGTCAATGATAGGAAAAGATTATTGACATGGTGGCAGCACTACCCTAGGTGTTAAGAAGTGAGTTATTAACCCTATAACAAGTAGTGTCCGCCCGCGGACGGATTAACAGGGAACAGGTTACCCGGGGTAGACACTACAATGTTTAGCTTCACCCAAGTTATAAATTTTTAATGGGGGAGATTTATAACCATTATAACACTATTTGGAAACCTATAAAGGAGGACAGAAAACCCAAAACATCACCACCAATACGCGAATATTCAACACCTCCAGGACCACAGTCAAAAAGCTACGAGGAAAAAAGCCGAACTATTTGCAGAACATCTTTCCTAAGTTTTCACACCACATATTGATGATCAGGATCAGGAAGTGAAACAAGACCTAGCTACACTCATTCAATCACAAGAACGCCTTACAGCATTCACTTTAAAAGAAATAAAATAAGAAATCAAAATGTTAAACCAAAAAAAGGCACCAGGTCTCGATGTTGTTACTGCCAGAATGCTAACAGAACTATCAAAAGGACTTGTAAACCTAATGTATAAATTCAACACCATTCTACAACTGGAATACTGGCCTAAATCATTAAAGATTGCACAAATAATAATGATACCCAAACCTGGGAAAAATCCAATGGATGTTTCACCCTACCAACCAATCAACTTACTACTGACAATTTCAAAAGTACTAGAAAAGCTTATACTCAAAAAATTAATGAAAACTTGAACCCACAAGACTGGATCTCAAACCATCAATTTGGATTCCGACGGGCCCACTCCGCAGTGCAACAATGCCACAGCATAACACATATCACCAAACCAGCAGCATTGTACAGCTGCATTTTTAGATGTAAGCCAGGCATTCTATAAAGTATGGCACCCAGGGCTAATATTTAAAATCAAAAGAATTCTACCCTCCAGCTATTTCAAGCTGCCAAAATTATACATAAACAAACACCAATTCGAAACAAAAATCAACGGAAAAACTTCAAGCCGCTTCCACATCTATTCTGGTGTACCCCAAGGGAGCATTCGTGGTCCTCTTCTCTATGTACTATACACATCTAACTTACCAACATCCAGAGAAACATTAGGCCCATTCGCAGACAACAAAGCAATATTTGCAACTCATGAAGTCCCTATGATTGCCTCACTTAATCTTCAAGAACACTTACACATAATAAAAAAATTGCTAAAGGAATGGAAAATTAAGGTTAACGAATCCAAATCATCACATATAACGTTTACCCTCCAGAAAGGCCTTTGCCCTGCAGGCAACATCAACCAAACTATCATACCTCAAACAGAAGCAGTAAAATACATAGGACTACACTTCGATTGCAGGTTAAATTGGAAAAAACACATCCCCCCCCCCAACAAAAAAAAATTGACCTAAAAACAAGAGATCAACTGGTTGATAGGAATAAATCCCTTCTATCTATAGAAAATAAATTACTCATCTACAAAATGGTAATCAAACTTACAGGGAGCTAAGGAATAGAACTGTGGGGTTGCGCCAGCATGTCCAGCATAGTTATCATGCAGAGATCCCAATCCAAAATTCTCAGAGCCATGGCAAATGCACCCTGGTATATAACAAATCATACTCTACAGACCAACATTCCTTACATAAGCCATGTCATCCATGAAAGAATCAATACACATCACAGCAAAACCTGGAAGCCCAACCCAATCCAATATTACAGCCACTACTACAACCTATAAAAACTAGAAGACTAAAAAGATGGTGGCCTTTAGACTTACAAGGCACCTGAAGTGACCGCTGGATGAATACCCTACCATGTCATAGCAATATATGGTATCGAAGCGTACTTTGTATAATCATGGTATTCTTTCTAATTGCTAACAAAAATAAATAAAAAAAAAATTAAATTCCATAACTTTATTTAGGGTGCAAATGATAGAGCCGAAAGTGTGTTTAGCTTTTGGTTTAACAGTTACAAACAATGGATTATAAACACAGCCGCACACTCTGTATCAAATACCGTTTGCCAATCAACAGTTACAAACATGGCGACAAATGTATTTCATTTTGGATTTTAATAAAATCTATGGATCCTACTACATTTCTAATAGTATATATTCCTTAAGTGGCCAATAAATAAGGTTTACCCCCACAAAAGTAAAGGGGCTCACTAAACTGTAGCATCATAAACCAGGATGATAAAATCAAATGTGACTGGAATCCAACTATGGGGCTGTTGATTCTCTAAAAGGCTATTCAGTTACCAGATATCACCTTCCCTTCTCTTGTCACCCAACATATCGTGTACTGAGGGTACCTCTTCTCAGATCCGACAGCAACAGGGTGCATTACAAGTGGCATCACTTTCTATGACCCCTTAAAACGTCTCTCCTCAAATGTCCACATTTCACTCCATCACTTGCACAATTTCTTCTGTACTTTTCAAATTTTGTCAGGAATTTTACCAGTCAAAAAAAATGAAGCAACCCAATTTTATTATAACTACCAAATGCAACACATACCTGAGAGAGCAAAAATCCTGATATGTGTAAGTGAATGCAAATTCTGCAGAACACAACTGATGGCTATGCACAATACCGTTATAACAAGAAACACAAATGGTGTCCCACCTATCGGATTTCCTTCAAGCAGTGCTGATCCACTAACTGTCCAGCAGTTCAAATACTGAGGTAATGGTGCCTCATAAGATATGACATACATGATAATGTACCCTCTGTTTAAAATACAGGGCACAAACATAAACAGTATCTTACTACCAACAAATGCAAATATTTAGCTAATATACATTTCACCTTATCTGGATCCATGAAGCATTTGTTTTACTAAGAGATTGTAACCTTTCACAATGCACGGAGCGATTAATACAAAAGAAACAACAGTTTTAACAACATAAAATGAATACTACAAAATTATAATGTATAGATTACGAACCCTATACAGCAAGTCCCCAATTTACATGCAGTTGAGTATGCAATCTGTGGATTCAAGGGCACAGTACCACTTATGCAGTAGATAAATATTTTAACTTTACAATATGCCATTTTCTCATGCATATCTACTATATGTACACTTATATTTTGTCAAAATAATTTCAACAGTTTTCATAATTAAGTTCAACTATGGCAGGAATGTGCATGTCAATAAATAATTCATACTTCAGCACTGTTGGACTTACAAGGAAACTGAACAAACTGACCATGTAAGACAGGGACTTACTGAACACAGCCTAAAGTAAGACTTCACATTCCAAGGTAGAAATAAATTCCACCCACTTACACCACTGATTGTGAAAACAGAAAATGCATGTAGAACTGGACTTAATGTTTCAAGGGAGTATATTAATATCAGGCTCTCACGCACGCACACACGCGCACACATATATATTCCCACTGCACACTTTTCTTATACAATGTCTGTGACTCACCCAACCACTAGAACGCACGACATCTCAACATGCCGCCCTTTCTCAGCTGGTGTGAATGGTTCCTCAGCACGCAGCAGTCTTCTGTTCCTACCACACGGATCCATCCTTTTGAAACAGGATGCATGTTCTCCAGGGGCCCAGATTTGTCAGCAGAAGTGTCTCCCCCAATTTTATGTGGAAATGACACAAGGTGTCACTGTAAAAAAAGGCATGTGCTCAGTTGTAAAGTAATTAAGCAAACCTTCGGTGTCAGCGTAGAGGAGACCAGCAGGGCAGCAGTGCCAGTGTGAAGAGTGAATCTCTTGCCCCCCACCGGGATATTTAAGCCTCCATCAGTCATACCCCCTGCAGACTTCTCAAGTTCGGCAAGGTGTAAAAGAACCACAAATCATTTCTCTCGTCATCCCATAAAATACTGACTGCTGGTTTGCATTATTACATTTTTACAACAGTCCTGAAATGAGTGACAGGGTACACTCCCTATTACAAGGGGTCAACACCTCCACTGTTGCCAGTGTCCCCATCTAGCAATCGCAACATCATGAAAAACCCATTTTGGACACAATACCTGCACAAAGCTAGAAAAGAACACAAATGTACGAAAACACTCAACACACAGGCAGCACAACCCAGTACACACACCATGTCACATCACCAACAGTTAACACACCACGTCACATCACCAACACTCAACACACAGGCAGCACAACCCAGTACACACACCACGTCACATCACCAACAGTTAACACACCACGTCACATCACCAACACTCAACACACAGGCAGCACAACCCAGTACACACACCAAGTCACATCACCAACACTCAACACACAGGCAGCACAACCCAGTACACACACCACGTCACATCACCAACAGTTAACACACCACGTCACATCACCAACAGTTATCATATAAGTACAGAACATAAAACCAAAACCTCATTATGCCTCAGAATAAACCTGAAGTTGACCTGTACAGGTTGAAACATTCTGTACTAAAGATCATACACCGTTATATTTACATACAATAATTGTCATAATCAAGTAGTGTTGTGAAGATAAGGGACCTTGTACTTCTGTTTGGGTTGGGGTCATGTAGTGGCTTTCTCCCTGTCTAGTTCTCACATGGGCAGTAGCTTGTCTGAGCGACAGATTATTTTTTAAGTTTTAAGGTTACAGGGTAGCTATCGGCCCACCGTGCTTGGGATACTTGCCCACAGTAGCCATAACATAAGTTTGGTTCTCCCTAACTGGCCTCTTCCAGACTCGGCCTGGTACACGGAACTTTTGTGTCGGAAGTCATATCAAGCAGTTGGTGTGGTACAACAGATATTTATTAACCCAACAGCACTTTGCTGGAAAGGTGCTATAAATGACGGGACCAAATACATTTATGAGTAATTAGTAAATGAAATTACAGTTTTATCTTGCCGACATCCAATGGGTAACAATTTTTGGTATGGCTACCATACTGGTAATCTACTCTAAATATAATTTCAGAGTTCAGTTGTGCCTGCCCAATGGAAAGTCAAATTTGCTCTGTTCAGTTAATGTCTTACATACCCACGTCACACAAATGCATCGTGGGAGGGCTCCAAAATGGCTGTGTATGAGATGAGCACACAGTACACTAGAGCATGTCTATGGCCAGAAACTGAATAAGAGCAGGGGCCAGGTCATCTTTCAGCCACATCGTTACTTGCTATTAGCAACAAGAGACCACCATCAAAGTGGAACTGTGACTTAGCGAACAGCAGCACTTACGGCCCTCAGTTCCCATACTGAACACCTATCCAAGCCCGAGGTTAGATGGAAGTCTGTGAACCTGACACGCGTGTAGGGACTTTGGCGGGATAGGTGTCCTACGATTCTGTAACAAAACTAACATGTCTCAGGGCACCACCAATGCAATCTCTCCCGGCAAACACCAAGACACAACTGCAGACATATGTGCAAACTGAGTATCCTATCGATACTCATAGCCTGTGCAACACAAGGAGATGTTTGGGTGGATGGGATGTTATCTCATTTCTACCAAAATGACATCAGAAGTGGGTCATCAGATATCAGTCAGTACAGCAACTTGCTAGAGGCTGGATGATCCAGAGATTCAATCCCAATTTGGGGGGGGAATTTCGCAACTGTCCAAACCAGCCCTGGGTGCCATGCTGTACAATGGATACCTGGTCTCTTTCATGGTGGTAAGATGGCCAGGGCGTGGAGTTGACCATCCACCCCATCTAGCACTGAGGTTCAAGAAAGAGCAGAGCTATACCTCTACTCTCCCTGTGGGCCTTCATGGCCTATTCTAGGGTGAAATGTTATGACCACATGAAACCTATGCTGCATTACATTCTCATATACGTCCAGTACATGTCTAATTTCAACAATAAACATCTCCAATACTAATATGACTATTTCAGAATTCTACCTATAGTGCACCAATTAATTGCCAACCTCTTGACCCAAGAAGGTTAAACTAAGTTCTAGCCCCACTGATCAGCAACAAAATTATTCTGCCTGAACTACAATGATTGGCAAGTTCACAAACACAATTTAAACAGTAAGTGCCCAGATTTTGGGGCGATTACAGGTCAAACATGGCACCTAGGTTTTGCCATGGCGGTGATGGTGAACAATCCACTAGTGTAAAAGTTTAATAATCTGTATTCACAAAAAATTCAGGTTACTGATGAATACAAAATGGAGGGTTATATGAACAATAAGAAAATGGAACCTGCTTTCCAAAAATTTGTGATATCCAAACAGGGGCTTGCGCATTTCACATGTGACATACTAAGGAAAATAATTAAAAATAAGGAAAAATTCTGAGTTAACAAAAGCAAACAAAAGCAAAAGAATTTTACAATCAGGAAGGCACAAGCCTTAAGGCCACAACAATACATCACACAACAGCTCAAACAGGCCCTTGGGTAGGGATCCAACTTGTGCCGATTTTCCCCAGAAGTTCCCGGGTTTATGGGTTTTAAAGACCTATGTCCCAGTGTCCTAAAAAAATCATTTTAGTATTCATACAGTAACCATGGAACAGCCCCAAAACAAACTCATTACAATGCAGTCTAATTGTGGTCAGTAATGTGCAAAACCCTGTATGTTTTCCTGTCCTCTAGTTTTTTCTCTACACTATATTCAGAAGTACGCAACAACTATCAATTCCATTTATACCCACATTTCCCCCAACCATTCTTCTCTGAACCCACACCAATCACATCTCTCTGCAGTACACTACTAGCCTGGATTCCTGAAGCCACACATCTCACCCCACAAGCACTGCATTTCCTCCCACGCTGTCAATATTCTGCAGTCAATTTCCAATTAAACGTCACCGCAAAACACGAATTTATCTCTTAGACCGTCTGTAACACTGTTTAGCCAATGGTCTGTTCTTTCTTCACGACCACATCCCACAATTTTATCCCATGTGACATCTTTCACTATATTGTTTATTGCTGTCACCAATGTATTCATATACCGAAAGCTTAGCTTCTGGAATAATGATGAACTCTGTAACATTATGATTACCAGATACCAAATCCTGTTGACTATTTACACCTAGAAACCTAGCTGATTCATAGTGCTCAACAGTAATTTGAGTTGTCATTATAGTTCATTGTTATTGTAAGCATGTGAGGAAAATGTATGAACACTGCACATAAGTGAAGCACACTTACCGTTTGCTGTATGTTGAGGATGATTAAAGAATATAAATTTCTGGTCATCTCTGTTCTATCACAAAGTGCAATCCAACCTGCATGCATACATACAAAAATGGGAATCAATTGTAACGCTGGTTGAATCTGATGTGTTTGTATTGCATATTACACTCAAAATGTAAAAAAGGAAAATAATTCCAAATAGAGCCTAAATATAAGATCTACAGTATCATAAAATATGTTTAGCTACTCCTTCTCATACTGGCACCTCCAGTCTTCATCACAACTGCATTATTCAAACCGCCAAAACGTTTACCCAACAGTTTGGCTATCACCTGAATTTTATACTATAAATGTAAGATGAGCTGGTGTTACTTGGCACTTCAATTGTTTTAAGCACACTTTATGAGCATTCAAGACCCTCTATTTGTGACAGATATTATAATGAAAGCATCTCAATGGTACAAGAGAATTGTACAAATGTAATGCCTTTCCTTTTCTCACGAACTACAATAACAATTATAATTAAATTTACACATAGCATGGGTACATCCTATACAAAATTGAGCCCCCCCCCCCCAAACCTCCTCCATTATCAACACACTTTTTCCCACCCTTGTGATTACCACTGTATGCCACTCCCATAAAGTTCTTTGCTAAAGCATCAAAGCTCTTCACACATGCCATGTTTCGGCAACCTTCAGCGGGGCCAAAACAATGGACAAGGAGGATGCCAAATCGGGAATCTCTGGAGGCAATGAGGACTTGATTCATCTTCCTGTTTGGCCGAACACTTCAAATTCATTTTAACCTCCTTTAATGTCTGCACATATTGCTATGAAGTGATCATGGCACCTCTCTTCAAGAATTCCCCTAACAAATTCCCTCACTGTCCCACTACACACTAGCCATCAATTGACATACAACAATCTGCACCTTCAATGTGTTCTCTCATTCTCCCTGCAGTCCCAATTTAGCACACCCCACATTCCATCTTTTTGGCTCCCTGAGAGATGCACACTAAGGACACCATTTTGCAAACGACAAACTGAAATGCAGCCTGCATGACGAGCACTTCTGTTAGAGAGATTTGTGTGACCAGCATACAATGTCAAAAACAAATGTGGAAAAATTACGTTTATAACGAAAGAGATTTTGTGGACAAACAATCTGAACTTGGTAGACGATGTACCCATGACTTCAGTAAATGTCCATGCCACTAGTTGCAAAGTACCAATATTCATGTGTAAGCTCCACAGCATAAAGACATTTAACCTTGGCACTACATGGAGACAAAGAGGGAGCTATGAGCCCCGCATGCTTTACCTAAAGGGAAAGACACGACAAAACCACCGAAAAGGAGTCTGTGTGAGCATACATGTAACAATTACACCAAGAGCTTAAACAACTTAAATTTCTGTCTGTCTAAAGCCATTGGCAATAATTTGTGGAATGTGCAAAGCAGCTAATCAAAATGAAGACTTCACAAAAACCCAGAACCTGGAAGTACAAACTGTATCACGTAACTGGCAACTGATATGACACACACCTGTGATAAGCAGTTCCTCATCTGAGCTCATGCAGAGGGATGAGGAAAATGATCTGATGCCAGGCCGAGAACAATCATCCCTTCCCCTTGTGTTGTGTTCAACAGGGCATCTGACATACACTCGTGTGCAGACAGTAACCGACCGTCATCTCAGTGGGCAGCCCAACCCCACCTACACCAACAACACAGACAAATTAAATAAAACAGGTAATCATGACATACAAATCCCTGATAATATGTGCATAAGAATATACTTGATTTGTATTAATCAACACTATACAATCAGAGCTACATATAGAGAAGAAATGCAGGCAGTTTTGGTAGGGAAACCCAAAGAGAACAAGTTTCGGTAGGGAAACCCACACAAAGAGAACAATCTGACGATACTGGAACAGAGATAATGAAAGCCTGGGACAGGTTAATTTGGCTTAGAGGAAGCATATGTGAGAGGCTGTTTTGAACATGCTAACGAACTTTAATAGTATTCAAATCTGTGCACTCATGAACTATAATATCCAACAAAATGCACAACACCTGAAGCCAAAGTATGTACTGAAATCCAGTGCATTTTGTTGGGTATTGTACTTTACATCTTGGGAATGAACATTTGGGTTCCAAAAAATGCATGGAATTTGACCAGCTCATCATCATCATATATCTTTCATGGAGGCTACCTCTTGACTCGTTCCGGCGTCATGTTTCCAGAAGTGTCTTCAAAGGTCTACCATGATTCCTTCTGCCAGTTGGGGAGTGGTATTTCATTACCCTGGGTAATCTATTTCGAGGCATTCTATTTACATGTTGTATGCAGCTTCTCTTGTATTCCAGTAATTTGTCCAAAACTGGTGTTATTCTTAACTCCTTTGCAATTTGTTTTGTAATCCATCCAAGTGTATCCTGCTATTCTTCTCATGCATTTCATCTCTGCTGCTGTACGTCACTTGCTTTAATAGTCCAAGTTTCGCTGCCATATAACAAGACTGGAAGGGCTAACGTATTGTATAGTTTTATTCTTGTTTTCTTGAAGGCTTTTTGTGGTCTAAACACATTATTTAAAATACCTGTAATTTTTAAAAAGTTATTTAATTTGTTATCAATGTGCAATTCTCCTTCACATGATATTATATTTCCTAAATAGTTAAACAAATTTACTTGTTCTGTAATTTTATTACCTATTACAATTTTAGTTCTCACTGGATCTCGCCCTTTAAATGTCATCAATTTTGTTTTCTGTGCATATACAGTTAAACCATATTCTCATGAAGTCATTAACATCTATATTCCAACTAAACGCACATTATATTAAAAACATATATTTACCAAACACTTCCTACACGTTTTGGTATGTGTTTCTCCATCTTGGGCGAGAACATTGTGTTACTTGGTCAAAAACTGCATGCTTATACAAAGTTGTTATGCAGGTTGTGCTACAGAATTTAAAATATACTTTTTTGTACAATTTACAGTCATAATGAAATGAATTATAAAAGGTCAGTAAGACTAAAATTTAGCCCAGGATTTATTAAGAAAAAGATGATGGTCTACAGATCCAACTTCAGACAAGCTTTTGCTGTCACTTTCACTGGTGGCCCAAATGAAGTGTCCTCCTATCTCTCCCGAAGATACCATAGAAAAACTGGAATCGACTGCAGATTAGTGGGCCAACAAGGCGGCGAGAGACTAATTAAATTAAATTTTAAAAAACCTAAAAACTTTTCTAACCTGAGATGGTCACTGTTGTGGGAGTGATCTGCGTAAGTCATATCACAGGCGCCCGAGTTAGTAGTAACATGATTAGTAGTGTCAGGCTATCAAAAAAAAAGCTCAAACTTTTCTAACCTAAAGATGATCACCGTTGGAGTGATCTGCGTACGAGGTCATATCACGACCGCACGAGTTGCACTGCACGTTACTGCAAATTAATCCGACGTCCTTAAGAAACTGTAAACGGATAGCATGGTCACTGAATAAGAACGCCAGGAAAAGTTCATTCGCATCACCACTAAATCCCAGCGAATGTCGTTGAAAAGATGTTTTGGGGACGTAAGGCCCTCGCGTAGCGTATCCTGATAGTCTTTGATGATAGTACTAATGCGATGCACCATATTTTGACAGATTTGTAACTCACTACAACACACAGAACTAACAACGCAAACGAACTAGCGTATGAAACACGCTTGGGAGCTTGGGAATACTCCCTAATGGGAAAAAGGCGGTAAAACCTCGAACCCACTACAGCAAGATTTTATTAACGAAATAAACGAAGAATATCATATCACCATTGTCGAAATAGTAATAAATTTTGTGATGGAAATGACCTAAAACCATATATAACCTCTGTCAAGGAATTTCGGGGTAGGCTTGTGGATGTCGCGTAGTAGGAAAGAAGCGGTAATACCTCACACTCAACCCTCAATTTCTGCAGATTCAAATCCCAGTTTCACAAATTTCCAGGGTTACCACAAGAATAAAGATAAAGAAATTACCTGAAGTTCCCAGAACATTCCAGAAGGTTATGGAAGCTTCACGTAGAAGTGGAATTGACAAAAGGTGGCACTAACTTCCGCAAAGTAAATGCACATTGCAACATCGTTGCCCACACATATGGAATCGATCCTTATTTCACACGTTTTCTTCCAAATTAATTACTAAAGGAAATGCACATAAACCCACTGAGCAATCATTTACTTCCAAATATCCAACATACACTGTCAATTCCAAATCGTACGTATGTGATTCAGAGAGTTTGATAATGAGTTAGATCACATTAAAAACTGCACTTAAAGCTTCGGTAATGCATTTACTTGATGTGACAACACTGTGACTGTCTTTCATGTAATACACAATCGCAGTCAGAGCTGTGGAACTGAACCTTCTCTATTACGCACCACGCACACAGACTTCGATCACTGATGCGTGCACCTGAATGATTCCCGGCAGTTAAAAAACCTACATGTTAACTTTCACGTCAGGACTTCACTTTATATAAAATGGCCCTGCCACGAAATCCTCCCTGAGACCACGAAGACCTGCAAGCATTTTTCGTCAGAACTGGTTCGACCGTTGTAAGGAATTTCCAACATCATTATGATAATAGCAATGAACTTTTCGGTAACGTACATCCTAATAAACCAAAACTATTAGCTCAAAAATAGTATTAACAATCCGAGTACAGATTCTAGTGCCAAATTTTCGATTTCAACGGCAAACACACAAATCACAGCCATCAAACACAAACCGCGAAATACAACTTCTCCTACGGCGTCCACATTGACAGTGTCGCCAACACTTAGTGCAGAAAAGTTTCTAAAATCACCCGAGCGTCTCCACAGAAAAAAAAAATCGCTAAGCACTATCTTTATCCGCCTTGTCATACGTAAGAAAGGGGTTCTTCATAAAGATCACACATAAAACGCGGTATTCTTTCCATGTAACTAGCACCACTATTCTACACAACTTAGTTTTCTTTAACACATAGGAATTAATTGTTCAAACTACAACTATTAAAAGTCAATTGTATACCAATCATAACCAGAGGGGATACGACACAAGAAATAATTGTATTAACTCACAAGCACAAGACGCTTTAGCACTGAGAGCCTTAAGTTGGTCCCTAGTTTGATTCTAAAAACCCTAACAAAGTTGAAAATCAAAAATGTCTTACTGGTCAGCGTAAACTGGTCAAATTTAGTGACTCATTCCCTGACTAGGCTAAACTGCTCCTCCCCCCTCCAAACCCTACACCGAAAGAAAAAAACATTAGCGTTCACACTTGGAAAAAAGATGGCCTCATTCCTTGTCAAATTTTCACGAGCAACCGAAAAATCACTATCTTTCAAGGGCCACTGACACAAGATGTCAAAAAAAATAATAATAAAAACAACTTCTTAAGTCTGGGGGAATTGCTTGATCTCCCATACATCACACTTCTGTTACTTGTGGGTACACTTTAAATTATTCCCTATTCAATTCAATACCAGTGATTGTTACGAATTTACATTCTTCTTCTTACAGCCACTAACACAAGTGACATGTATTTATAAATATTCCCATCAGAAGAACATGAAATCCTATAGAAATTTTATTACTGTGTTACATAACATCATTCATTCATAAATTGAAATGCTGTGTACAACCACATGGTGACCCAATTAGATTTCATTTTAGTCCCCTTAATTTTTACCTTTCTCAACATTCTATGAAAGCCAAGAACAAACTATTCCCAGCTACACATGACACATCATTGTATCAAGGTAAGGAAAAACACACATATATTTTTTATTGGATTCATGAAGTTACATTCATGATTGTTATTTGTTAATCTTTTTTTAATTTATTTAACCGTTACATTTGTTGTATAAGTTGATTTTCATTCTCCTTTGACACATGCATGAGCAGGGGTGTGTGCGTGTGTGTTGCAGTTCATGAAGCATGGGGTCATTAAGTGGACATGCCTGGGCAATGCAGATGCACCTTCTTCACTGTGTGTCATCTGCAGCGACAACATAAACTGGAGAGTGAGTTTTGAGCACCCAGTAAATATCCCCACATAAGTGCATTTCTACACTCCAACTGTACACGGTCCCTGAAATACATGTGCATGCTACATGAGGCACTATGTGATGTTAAGTAACTGAAGAATTGTTGGCTATTTTCTTCATTGCTGACACACACACACGCGCGCGCACGCACGCACACACACAAACACACACTGGTCACTGTAGCTTGTTTCCTTCCTGGTCGGGATAAGGACTTATCAGCACCCGCTCGTACGTCTAATACAAAGCAAGTGAATACAAGGATATTACATGTTCGACTTTTAGGCACATCTGCAAATTGCAGAAAGCAAATATTACATCGTCATATCGGTCCATACATCCATCCACATGGAACAGCTTGAATCCCACTGGACCAATTTTCATGAAATTTTATAACTGAGTAATTTTCAAAAATGTGTTGAAAAAATTCAAGTTTTTAAAAATCCCATGAATTTCGTGTACTTTACATGAAGAGAAATACATATTTATTATCATATCTCACTCAGTTCTTCTTAGAATGAGAAATGTTTCAGACAAAAATTGTAAAGAAAGTAGAAACACATATTTTATGTTTATTACATTTCTTTCAAAAATTGTGCAGTTTATGAGGTAATGTCCAAAAATATTGTAGAGTCGGACAGGCCACAGATGACATTATAGCTCATGTGCATTGCATGCTGGTTACCTAAGACCACAAACACACACTACGAATATGTAATACTTATTGCCTTTCTACTGCAACAATGGTTGCATGAATGTACCTCAACATTTCATTGATAAATACATTGCCTCTCTTGTTAATCGCAATTTGTACTAATGTTATATATACATATATATATCTTCTCATACATCTTTTTAATTTATATACTTCATATTTTACATATACAAGGTTGTGTATACAAACATCATTTTTATTAACCATTTATCACTACACTACAGAAGGAATCCTTGCAGATTTTTATCTAATTTAATATTTCAAGTCCTTTAAGAAAACTTTAATTATATACAACTGCATGCATTTATATAAAGTGTGTAGCCATTAATTTATTCTGTAAGCTACCTAAAATTTCCCCATAGTTCTCTAACATCTCTACATTGAAGTAAGAAGAAACCAAAATATGAACTAACATAGTTGAGTAAAGAGAGACCAACTTGATGTCACTTGCTTTATTATTTCTTTATTTAATGCTCAACATGTTTCGGATGTTAATACATACACCCTCAGGAGCTTGCGACTTATTTGTTGAGTTATTTCATGGGTTGCATTGCTCTGGTTCGATGTGTGTTGGTATTACGTTGCAGTTTGGCTGTGGTGGTGTGGTATCCATATGCAGGTTGAAGCACTAGTGCCTCAGCCTGCATACGGATACCACACCACCACAGCCAAACCACAACGTAACACCAACACACATCGAACCAGATCAATACAACCCATGAAATAACTCAACAAATAAGTC
>Ga0123355_10009481_pt1 | contig 14810 bp, 9 predicted proteins | sample TergutEmb28metaG_3_FD_89872 | JGI IMG/M metagenome (GOLD analysis project Ga0123355, IMG submission 89872) | Embiratermes neotenicus P1 segment gut microbial communities from Petit-Saut dam, French Guiana - Emb289 P1 | ecosystem: Host-associated > Arthropoda: Insects > Digestive system > Gut ...
AGTGGGGGAGTAGTTTACCTCCGGATTGTTTTGTCTCCAGAGGAATCATCCCGCAAGTGAGTGTTTCTGAACATTAATTTTTACAGGGAGGGGTTGTTAGCACCTCGCCCAACCCCCAAGCTGTTGTATAGCATCAGTTATGTACCTGTACGCGTCGTGAAGTTATGTAGGGGCAGGTATGGCTCCATTTATTCTTATCCTTGTCACTAGATGGAGTTGATTGTTCAGCCTCACGCCCCGGCAGTTTTATTCCCCGGTAAAGAGTTTCCTTTGCCCATGCCGGGGTTCGAACTCCATATCGATCAGCCCGTAACCTACTCACTACTCCGTCAACGCTATCCCGTCTCCGTAGTTGTAGTAGTAATAGTAGTAGTAGTAGTAGTAGTAGTAGTAGTAGTAATGATAAGAACGGTTCAGAATTTTAGAAATTCACAATGTTATCTTTTAGACACACGAAATTAAGATTAGCATACGTAGTAGGTGACATTGCAAGTAATCCTGTCAACTGGTGTGGGGCCGAAGTCTCTGTACAAGAGTCTAAAAATTCTGAAACTGAAACAATTAATCTCCATTAACTTTCGAAAGAGGTCAGTACGTGAAAGTGACACATTGTCAGAAAATTCCTCATTCTTCAATAATATTTGTGAAACATAGTTTGTGTTTTCAGTGTTGTCTAGAATTTCGTGAACGCCGATTTTCGTGATTCCGACCTTTCATGATCACTCATTTTAGTAAATTCTTCCGAATTTTCGTGACTGGTTCCGATGAATCGGAATTCGACGACGTGGCTGGCAAGTCGGCGTCCCCACTTCCCTAAATTTTGGCAGGTTGCTCTTAAGTCAGTCACTTTATTTCAATAAACGTGGTAGATTTCTTTTGTGCTCACAGAATGAAACCCTTTGCCAGTCATTTATTTTATGCTTGCAAAGATTGCCTGTATTTTGTTCAAAATTAAGTTCAATGATCTTTGTACTTTTGAGCTAGTTACCAACTTTCAGGGCTGGTATTTCTTCAGTGCTCGGAACCAAATCGGCGTTTTACACTGAAAATAGTTTCTAATGTTTGGGACAGTACTGTCTGTCCCAATTAATCACGACCGTGAGATTGTAATCTATTTGGTCAAAATCTGTAGTTATCTATTACGTTATCCAGTGTGAACACCTGGGCGATTAAAGTAAAACAGGGGTTTTCATTATTAATTACGTGAGAAAATTTTATACTGTAGTATCATACACACTTGTAAGGATGGGATGGTACTTATAGTACCATCTCTTCCTCGTACGTCACTCTATGTGTTTACATTATCATGTTTTTGCCAAACAAATTGTTCCGTATATCCTAATTTAGAGTTATTTTTCCTCCCTTACTCTGACCTCATCAACCTAGGCATTATAGGTGTAGAGGGTTATTATTGCACATGATTGTACTCAATTACGCATGCACACACACACACACACACACTTAAACACACACTCTCAATAGGAGTCCCCTGGGCGAGGGATCGGCCCTTCGCAGAGAACTCTAACTGAAAACACACAACACTCACAAGAGACAGGCATCCATGCCTGCCACGGGATTCAAACCCACAATCCCAGCAAGCGAGAGGCCGCAGACCTATGCCTCAGATCGTGCGGCCACCGGGATGGCCTAAAATGAAGGTAACTGGAGTTAATTATTTTCTTTATGTTTCGGGGTTTTTAAATTACGGTGATGTAACCCTTAGGAATTTGTCTACAGGATCGGTGGTACACGATTTTCGACCTGGATTTGGCAGGAAAAACTGCTGGTTCAGCCACCGGTACGCGCTGCTAGTATTCTTCGCGTTACCTTTGGCCCTGGTAATGGTTCTCAACATCGCCTTCTTCTCTTCGAGCGCGCACATGATCTTCTCAACCACGTCCACAACTCGCTTTACTTCCAGCAGCGGAACGCAGCGTGACTTCCGCCTCTACATCCGATTAGCTCTCGTTATGGGTCTCACGTGGACCGTGGGCCTCATAGCTGGCTACCTGAATGTTGAGGGCCTCTGGTATACTTTCATCGCCCTCAACACTCTCCAGGGTCTTTTCATTTTCCTTGCCTTCACCTGCACGGAGAAGGTGGTTAGAGCTTCTGCCGACACCCTCAGTAAGTGCTGGAAAAGAAGCCAGCGTCGTGACGCCTTACGAATGGACGGCAAACAGCACAGGCCACCTTCATTCTCATGGTCAGGGGTTTCAAGTTCCAGCACTAGAAAATCTCATGTGGGAACTAGTAGTGAGACAAGCAGCCAACACAAAAACTTGCCAGGCATGGATACATTATACTGAAAAGGGAGGATTTTACAGAATGACATTTTACCAAAGACCATTTGAGAACGTGATATAATCAGACTATGTTCTAGGCTAAATTATGTCTGCCATTACTGTCGACTTTTATTTGAAGAAACATTTATAATTTTGGAAGATAAAACAATCCTTGTAGATGACTAAACTTAATATCCTTGTATTACATTATATTTGAAGTCTAAACTTATATTTAGAACTCGCCATGACTTTAATTAACACGATTTCCAACAGAAAGTAGTCTGGAAATTATGACAGAAAAAAATCAGGCTTGTCACTTATTCAACTACACAGAATTTTACCTCTGCTAGACAGTGTTATAAGTTTACAAGATAAAATTGTGTATATCAAGCAGTTACAGTGACAGAGTATTAATTTTGTGTGTAATATTTGACTGTTTTAAACTTAAATTATGAATTAAGCTTTAATAATATTTTTACACACACATATATATTTACAAAAACATCAATTTTTTTTTTGTTTGAGTGCACCTGCACAATAAAGCATGTTGAATTCGTACAGACCAAAATTTTAATATAAATCACTTAAGTTCAGTCTGGAACACATAACTGACGACATATTAAGCTGTAGACTCACAACAAACATTGTATTGAAAACTTTGTTTACAGAGTTCTGATCATTTTTTATCAAATCCTCTATTTACCATTCAGCATAATGCTTGCATGTCGTCCAGACAATTTCAACTTGATGTACACATCTTTCATTCTGCCTTAAATTTCATGTTATTTTTTCAGGGAAGGCAAGAACTTGTCACGTATTCTTATAGAAAGCTTCTTACATAGATCAGTGTTTTCCCAATGGTTTTCCACAGACCTCCATGGTCCCACAAACTGAGAGTGAGACTTCTGTGAGAAATGTTAATACAATATAGAGACGATAATATCATTATTATGCTTTACTTCACGTAAATAATTTTAATTTTTATATTGCACTGATTCATTCGTTCAGTATTTCTGAATTATTTTAACACTTGCTATAAAGACCACATTTTGAAAATGAATTTCATTTTTTTTTGTAACTGCATATTACACTGTGAATCATATTTTGAATATAGGAACTGAGATTTTTATTTTCGTGCACATGAAATAAAATGATGTGTTTATTTCATGTCCTTGTTTGTCATTTAACGATTATTAGCCTTACTTGCAATCTATTGTTTCGCTACATATGTAATAATTTCATTAAGATTTCCATAAAATTTTTAAATGCAAAGAGGTTCTGTGGCCAGAGTGATTTGGGAAAGATGGTTGTAGTTATTTCAACAATTTCTTTTTTGTGATTTGTGCAAGGAATATAATAGGAAGACAGTATCTTAGAGAGGCAGAAATTATTACTTTACTTATTATAGCCCAGAAAAATATGTGACATATTATTTTGTACACAATTATATTCTGTGACAAGTCTGATTCTCTCTATGCCCATGGAATTACAGTATATGAGTATTATTTGCAGCTAAAATATAGGTTTAAATTAATGTGTTAGGAATGAAAAACAGTGAGCTGTATTACAGAAGATTACTCAATGTGACTTCTACAGCCATCAACTTTACAGGTGTGTGTTTGCATCTCACTGTGTCGAAGAAGAATGGACATTGCATTGTGGCTTAAATAAGTACATACTTTAACAATTATGTAGTATTGAAATATCATGTACTTCTATTGCAGGAGAAAGAGACATGTGCCATGACACAGAGAGATCACTGAAATGTCCATATACTATTGTTAAAGTAGTGTACATTTAAGCTGAAATTTTCGATAACTTTTACATACTTATTTTACATTTACACAAGAAAAACATGACATGACATTTCTTTACAACATTGTATGAAAAGTGTCATGAATAGAATTTTATTTAATGTTATATAATTATCCTAATTAACAGATAATTTAAATAATGTCTCTAAAAACATGTGGAATAGAGTGGCACATCAGAATATTCAGTACAAATGTCATCTAGATTACAGTTTATCGAACATATTTACATATAGCCTTAAGTAACTGTATACTATGTTGTACTCTTACTAATGTTACAACAACTGGATGAAGACAGCAAAAGCAAATGGACTGGAATCTTTTGCCCTGAATCCAGCTTGTGATTTGTAAATAGCAGTGCATTGGTAACAACTGATTTGTTACAGATTATTTAGAGAAGTGTGTAATTTGTATACACAGTACTTCTCTAATTCTGGACTTGCTGATGGAATATCACGAACATTAAAGCCAATGAAGAATGGTGTCCCTACAAAATATGGCAACATAGACGGTATACTTCAGCATGCTTATTACCTTAAACTAGTATAATTTGTTTGTGTTTTAAACAAATGTCCTTTATTTGTGTGTTTGTATTTTTTAAATGTCATAGTTACCAATTCATGTAGTTCTCACAATTCTACATTGTTACAAAATGTACCCCAGATATGCTCTTCGTGCACTGTTGTACTTAGAGTTAAGATATATTCAGAATAAATAGGAAAGTGCTCAAATTAGGACTTTGCTCTTAAGAATTTTAATTTAGAGCATTATTGTTACCATACTTTCAACCAACATATAATTCATCATCATCATCATCATCATCCGTCACTTTTTATGCCTTAATATACCTGAATTGACCTTGTCTAGTAGTCTCTTCATAGGTCTTCCAAGTTGTCTTCGTCCATTTGTTCTATATTTCTTCATTATTTTCGGCATCCCTTTGTTGTTCATTCTACACAAAATTTATCCTGACATGTTTTGGGAACAGAAAATTCTTACCCCATATGCTTTTGAACTATGTGTATATTTTTTCTGAGTACCATGACTTTGTATTTCTACAATTTGTTAATCGGGGAAGTGCAATGTTACGGTTAATTATCTTGAGAAAATGAAACAAACATCCAGTGGCATGTATTTATCAGTATTTTGTGGAGTATATTTAATAATATTCTCATGAAACTCCTAAATATGCTTGGATGTCAGCTTGATTGTGTGCACAATTATTGTTTTGCCAACAAGGTGCTTTGTCTGTTGGGGACTTAGTCATGGAAATCTCCTACAAATCCCGTAGATTTATATGGTAAATGAATCATTCATTTTATAAAAAGTAAAGGTAAAGGTATACCTATCTCAGCAAACTCTGCACAGGCCCTTAGGACTCCAGGAGGTTGAGGCTGCCAGAATTTCCAGACAGTCGGCACATGTTGGTGGCAGAGTTGTCAGCTCTAGGCACTGGCCACCTTTACCCCCGGGAAACATCCGTGTAGGCATTACTGCTAGAGAGGCACAGTGCCTCAACCAACTGCACCACCACGTAAACCCATGTAATGATATGTGCATTTACGGAACACTCTCGTTACGGCAATTACACCTTCAAATTGGTCACGTGATATGGTTCCTAAAACGTTTTATGATACGCTTGCTGCGGTATTGTCTTCATATGTCGCATACACAGTTTTCACCCGTGTAAATTCCAAACGAAAGAAGCCCTCAGTTAGATCATAAATGCTTATTAAACGTGTTCTTTACTGTCTGCATTCCTTACAGGTCGTGGCATTCAATTTTTGCAGACACGAATGTCGTGCAAATTTCAGTAATACAAGAGTGTTGGATTACATATTCGGAATTAATTTTTCTTTTATTTACTTTGTTTTAAACTTGCCTAAATATCGCAATAAACATGCTATCTAGCATATGGTTGATGAAATGTATTTTAGAAGTGTTTTAGATACTCTGTAAATTTTAATGTGATTATACATAAAAAGGATTCAACAATTGGCCAACGTGCATCAAAAATTCAATTCACCCAACATGTTTTATGGAAGGTTCCATTGCCCTACTTTACGGAAATCCACCAGCCAGTTCGTAGCTTTGAAATGCTACAAGACAGACAGAAACTTGCCATTGCGATCTCAATTACGAATAATTCCTCTGAACTTCAAAAGTGATGGACTGTCTCCTACAACCACTGCAGGTATTTTGCAAGCATATTTGTTGCCATGAAAACAAGAAGATATTGATAACGAAGACTATGATGGTTTGCTGAAACCCTGTGACGTTGGCTGATTTGTTATACCAGAAGTATGTTGTACATTATTCACTATAAGACGTACACTTCTTACACATGAAGTTTCAGGAGTTCCTCTTTTACCATATTGTAGTGATAAGTTTTGATCATGTTGGTACATGGCCTTATGTTTTTATATGAATCCAGTATTTACAAGATTTGATCCAGAGAGTTTGCGATAATCTTAAAATATGAAGGAAAGACACGTGTTGGTGTAGCATGTCGATAAAAGGAACGTAGGACAAGCACAACAATGCATCACACAGTTTAATAACAATATAACATTAACACGACATGCTTTTACTCCTGTTTGTAACTTAAAATTTCAGAGTGCGTAATCTAATGACGTTAGTGATCGTCTGATTTGCGTAAAATTAAATGATACATTTATTTATTTCTATTGTAGACATATGTTATAGAATAAAATTTTCAGATAAATATTCTTTTTGAAATTGTTAATTATAACAATCGTCAAAATTCAGAAATACTGCCACGTTTACGCTTCCTAATGCCAAGACTTCGTAATCAAATCCCAAAGATTTCTTTATGTTTCTTACAACCACAGTCTTGGCAAGAGACAAATAGTTACAGACATTTCACAGGAGACTGTTGCTTCCTCATTTAGTTTCAAAGCAGTGAATCTGAGGCCACTTAGACCGTGAGGATTTAGTTGACGATTCCTGCCTAACATCAGAAATGTTATCAAAAGACACTACGTCATGTATGTGAGGATATGAATCTTCGTCAACACCGCTGTGTGAAACCACAAATCTTGCATTAATATTAACATCTTCCTCTAATCAGAACACAAAATGAACGGAATACTAACGCATAACACGCGCTGTAAGGACTGTTTACCCAATAAAATTAACTGGCTAAAGATTGAAGTAAAATTATTTTAGAAGCTAACCTAATCTCCTGACATTAGGGTTCGCAATATCTTATCATTGAACATGAATGCAGCAGGAATTTCTATTGCATTCAGTTCAGTTATTTGTCATTTTCTGCTTTCTGTCAGTATACAAAGTTGTAGTATTTTACATCTTATATGAGTGGGTAACACCTGAACCAGTCGGTTAATCAGCTGAAGTAGTTGTTTAAAGGTCGCATAAAGAGCCATTAAGCTGGTTTATTTACAAAGCATCTCACTGACTTAATACGTACTGAGTCCAGAAGTAGCTATGTGACTTTCTTAAGGGTTTGTAGAGAAATTGTCTGAAGTAGAACACGATCTCTTTGACGGAATATAGAAACTGAGCGTACTTCCTGGTTTCATACGCCTCAATTGCTTGATTTTTGCTCGTGAGAATGGACACCACCATCTTTGGCCTTACGAGTATCGTCTGACATTACATGTTAGTTTTCTCTTGCGCTTCTCTTAAAAAGACGCTGTGACCTTATGTACTACAATCTGGTAAGATTTTTACTTTCATAAAAAATCTTTGTAGTACGTAATATTTTGCTGCCGTCTTTAAAATGTTCATAGTTACAGTTTTGAAAGTTAAAACATTTTTGGCCAATTTAGCATTTTATATATTTAAAAAATGTACGTAAATGTCTGATCTCACCAACACTTTCTAAAAAATCGAGGTATTTAAAATTAAAATACAAGGTATTACACTGTCGGGAAAGGTTTGTAGCTAAAATTGAAGCTTATACTGAGAATACCTATGTCATAAAAATGTTAAACTTTGGAATTTTTCTCAATGCAATATCTCAGAACTCTGTGAAGGCAAGTTAGTCCACTTTGTTGCACAGTGTGTCAATGTGGCCTGCATAAATTTTTCATTTTAAGTGTATAATGCAATGTACCTATAATACAGAAGAATGAAAATCTTGACCACTCACACTTTGGAACTACGGTCGGAAGAACACAGTCATAGAGGTGAATGACTTGTGGAATTGATATCAGTGCGTGCCGCTTGAGCACCCACCAGTTGAGACGTCACGTTACTCAAGTTCTTTGTTAATTGTCATTTAACAACTCTGAACTTTCCATAGTCTGTGACACTATCAGAAACAAAACACACCACAGATACAGTAACATATAACTGTCCAATGGCAATCACATCAATTACTTTGTTACGTTCCCTCTTTTGCCTTTTGTCCATTTTGATTAAAAATTGAAGACCGATATAAGAATTTCATTAGGCTGCCTCAATTATTTTGATATATTCTGCCAAAATTGCATGTAATTCATATATTAGGCACACATGTATTGCTGAGTTTAATTTTAACCTATTTCGTTTAATTTTAAGGTGCAATGAAACTATCATATTCAACTGCTTCAAGAAGTCATTCAGTAGCGGACTTTCTTGAGTACGGTGGTGGATATTTGGGTTTCATAAAAGCGAGTTATTTATTGAATATACGAATACGTACCTATTTAAAACAACAGCTTACTGCAATGTCCTTTACTTGTAATGACGATTGTTCGGTTGCAAGATCTTATTTCAGCCTAACTATTTATTCTACGGATATTTCATATTAAGCAATGTACATGTAACCTTGAATATGAACTATGAGAAAAAAATTGTAACACATTTCATACCGGTGGGAAAAATTGATGTGGCGTGGTGGTAATCAGGAAACGTTTTCGGTAATCACAACTGCTAACGACTGATTGCTAATTCTCGAACGTTTTTAGAGCGACAAACAACAATTAACGTAGGTTTGTGACTGTCAATACGCTTCAGTTGTGGTGTTTGAGACAAGAGAATCCGTACGTTAAATCTGCACTGCAATCTGCATCAACGCTTTATGTATGTATCACAACAGACAAAAACAGTTCAAGGTTTGACATTGTAATTACATTGAATAAATTATCTCGCAATTTACTTTTATATATCTTCAAAGATCACACCACAGAGTGCTTTACTCTGACTAGAACTTGTAAGCATATTCACAGATCACGGCATAAATCTGTCTACCTTCTGAGTATTTGTTTTCACTTTTCCTCAAACAATTGATCCTTCGCCTTGCTGAAATAAATATTTCTTGCTTTTTTCAGTTTTCGTCTTGAAACTTAAGAGACTGCGTTTCGAATTCTCAGGGATTCGTTCTCATGGCCTTACATCACCATTAGAAATTTCGCATATTAATTCCATTTACTTGTTTTTCGATATGCATGGCCAACAACTTTACACATGAAGTTTTTGTGTGTGAATTATTTTTGTTTACCGTTGTATTTTGAATTAAATGTATTAATATCTTCCATATGATGTCATATTAAAAAGACTAGAATCTTCACTGATGCCACTATTAGAAACACAAATCTCGCATCTATTCATTCCTTATTTTACATAGCAGAAACGTGAGACCTGTTTTACACTTTGCTCTATTAACACTGGTATAGTTTTTAAAACTTCCAGGTATTTTTTTTTTAAGTGTTTGTGATTTTAAGCATTTTAGCTCTTTTCATGCAACAAATAATTTAGAATTATGGGATTACGGTTTCGGTAAACAGTGGTTAATATTACAAAATGTGGCAATTTAGTTGTCTTCCATTAAGCAGGCGGAAAGTAATTATAAGGCGTCTTATCTTGTCTAGCGTTATGTTAGTAGTAATTTTATCCATGGGTTGGTATTAGAAAATTCGTGTGTCGCGAAATTTTAAGAAAAGCAAACTGAGCTATCGAGATACTCGTAAAACGTCCTGAAGCTATTACAATTTGTAATAGAACAAAAAATTGTAAAAAAAAAATCTGTATAAAATACTTCGCATGAATAAATACAGATGTCTCCCTCTCAAGTATTTTATGGGACTTGTACATTGAACTAGCCTTTGGAATATTCAGTACGTCTTTGAGAGCTATTGTGTTTGGTCTTTGAGAAACAGGAGCAGAACTACCACGTAAAAACAGCATTCAAAACACTGGGGGCCGCAAATAGAGTGGAACAAATAAATCGTAGCAAATATTTCCAGTTACACAAAGAGAACGCCGCTCAATATTCGGGTAATTTTTAGCATAATCGCAAGAACTTAACTTTGCATAAATATGCTTGAACTTTGCCAAAGGTAACGTAATAATAGAGCAAAACAACTTTGCTACAGTCTCTAAATTTGGTATCTTAATTTCTGAACCTGTGTTTGTTAGACAATTTTTAAAGATTTATTTCACTTTGTGCCTCTCAACCTGTCAACAATGTATTAATTAACATTATAATGGCATAATGGTGTGGAAAGTGGCATAATTTTACATCTTTGGTGTCACAGATTTTTATTTGTAGTTTGGTAACGCTGATTCTGGATATGATTTTAGCCAAAAATTTAATAAACTGTTATTTAAAACCAAGCGGGCTTATAAAAATTGTACGGAAAGTGTCGGTGTACCTCACGGGTACACAAGGCCCATGGGTGAACTTCGCGTGGAGGACCACACGTCCTAGCAGGGCCAAAACTGAAAATTCTAAAATTCAGTGTATTGCTTTTCTAATCGCGGAGTATGCTTCTACATTTTCAGTCCTATAATCATTATATCATCATTTATCACCCTCAACTCAATATATTTCCTTCTACCACAATGTTTTTACATTCTGTTTCTATAAAATATGCCCTCATGAATGTGACACATTTCACAAATACCTATGTGAATATAACATTCTTCAATGAGTGAGCTACCTTATGTTCCTGTGTCATAGTTTGCTACGGTCAAGACATCTACCCTGAAAGGAACTTGGAAAAGTACCGAGATACGGTGCCCGAGAATGGACTGGTGTTTATGTTAGGAGGTATGAAAGTGTACAAACTGTTCTTTATATTCGTGCTTTCAGACTTTCGTCGCTTTGTAAATTCGTATTAACACAAACAAACTTCAAGACTGATGAAATTAGCTTATATAAAATCGCATATAACAAAACTGGGAAGTGGGATATAGGCCTCTAGTATTTATTTGGTCTCTTCTTACACCAAAATATAAGATGTGTTGTCAAATTTTCCATTTTTGGGTAGCCTAAAAGCTACAGACAGCTACTGTTGGAACTTCAAATTACGTAGGCATGCATTAATTCTGCACTGAGTATTATTTTTGAGCTAGAATTTCCTATTCCTTGGAGAACATCAGAGGTTTCGGAAATTTTATGGTATTAATATTGTGTGTATTCTTAAAATGAACCCTTTAAAGATGAAACGCAGACTGCCTTATTTAAAGACCCAGTTCGTACCGCGTAGCAAACACTTTTCATCTCGGTTATAAAAACCACATCAGTTTATATTGTATGGGACAGAGGTCACTGTTCTTTCTCAGATAAATACACAACGCATAAATACAGTGTGGGCAGACTGTATAATTGTTGAATTTTAAACCTGTTGGTACATCACGTAATCAGCAGGCTTTAAAAGGTTAATACCTCAAGCAACACTTGCAAATAATAAAATACAATTTATCACAAGTATTAGTAATCCTGTATGTTTCGCCCCTGGGGTGCCATCTTCAGGGTGTCTTTCCGATCAAAGGAATACGCACAGACACTACACTTCCTCTAACCAACACCACAGGGCACACATTTAGTATGCTACCCCACCCGACACGACACACTTCACACTCTTCATGTGGTATATACTCTGATATATACTCTACATTACACAACATACATTCATTTTCTTTAAATAACATTAATATACTAATTTATGAAAAATTAACAATGTTAACGTGTTTACATGACGAGATCTCTTCGGATCATAAAAATCGAGACAGATCATAAGGTTCGTCATCCCCGTTGTGTTTATAAATGAACTAGATTGGAGTTTATGTACTTGTCTAACACTAATAGCAGAACCTCCTTGTACCCACACCACCCATCCTACATAACACATGAGAGATCTCGTACCCACCTCACCTCTTACCTCTCCACTGTATACAACCCACATAAGTTTTTTATTTCTCAACCTGAAGATGACCAATGTAAAGTGCCGAAACATGTAGTTGTTCTTTATGTAATAAATTCTATACATATATCTACCATCATATAGTTGTGTTAGACAAGTACATACACTCCAGTCTAGTTCATCGAGACGGATGTTTATATATAGGCCTACGTACATCATACAGCAGATAAACAGCTAGAAACTTGTACCTGGAACGACTAACACGTGGTTTTTATGCCACAACATTGCAATTTTATCCTTATCAATTTTATGTATTTTGGAATTTTAATATTTTAATTATTCCATTAGGGACGATGAATACCTAGATTAGCTTGTTGTGTTTGTAATCTTTTGAAAGGCTCCCTGGAGATGGGATTCCTGTGCCGAAAAATGTAGGAGAGTAATACGTGTCATAAATTGTATTTTATTAAGTTAATTTGTTGGGTGAAGTACAGATTATAGTTTATGAAATTAAATAAAGGCCAATTATTGTCTTTATTTAAGATGTTTTAAATATTATTTTATTTTCCTAAAAGTGCTAATGAACATAGCTGGGTTCGCAGGTTATTCGCGCTAAAATCTGACCTACGTGTTGGATATTTCGTCTTAGATAATAGATGTATTTTTCAAATCCATTATGTGTAAAACGCCTGCAAGTAAGCATCCGACCGTCTAGCCCGGCACGTGTGTGGACGAAGTTGCCGAATGATGACGGCGATATGGTGTATGCTTACCGAAGATACTTGAATTACATGTGTCAAAAAAAATAAATAAATAAAAGTAGTCGGGCATTCAACACTTGTATCGATGCATGCTATAATGCCTATGAGAAAGTTGGCAAACTCTGTGGCTATTTTAACGTTTTGTTGACCGTCCATCCTAATGTAATGATAGTGTTTTTTTTTACCAACTTGATGCACAAATTCTTTACTTTAATACATTTAATCACATTGCTCTACATGTTTCGAGCACTAATATGCTCATCTTGCTGTGTTAATACAATTGTCCTCCCGAAGATTAGCACAATAGTGCTCGAAACATGTACAGGAATGTAATTACATGAATTAAAATAAAGAATTTGTGCATCAAGTTGGTAAAAAAAAGACTATCTTTGGCTACGTACTGCTGGAAGTGGTCACTGTGGAAGTAACCAGTTAGAGGATTCGAACAAGAAACTTTTACGCATAATGTGCAGTTTAGGTGCTAAAGTATAGTAGGCGGCCATGCCACAATTCATGCCTATAGTCTCGATGCCAAGGGAAACTTCGTATGCCGGTGTCTCGTGCCATTCTCATATTGGAGGAGGCAACTTGAGATATTCCAATTACTTACAGTGGCGTTATGGTGTCCTTTGACAAGTAGTTACTGAAGTTTCGAAGACGTTTGCTGATTCCACTCAACTCACAGAAGAGCAGTAAGCATAACCCTTCATGAGGAAAATACAGAGTTTCCTCATTATGTGTCTACGAGAACTTTCCTTCATCATTTAATCCTAAAATGAAGCACGGAGGAATGTAATCATATAAATGTCATCACTGGAGTGCAGGGCAAAACCGTAAAATAAACATAGAGTAGAAAAGTTCAAATTCGCATCAATTGAGTAACACCCTGGTTGCTGATCGTTAAAGTCATCTGCGATGTGACCTTGTGTCACCGAGTAAATAGCGGGTGCGGCACAGAAAGCGTCGACTGTACAAACAACAGTCGGTGAGTCATATACTGTACTTACGCAGTTTAAAATTATTATCTTAAAAAAAAGTGAAAGCCTATTACTTTTGAAGACAACATCTCCAAGGTGACCTCGAACACTCATCCAACCTTGTTACAGGTAAGAAGTTAAAGCAATCCCTGCAAAGGCCTGCACAGGCCCTGAGGCCTGTAGGAGGTTGTTGGTCCCCAAATTTCATTAAATTCGGCACACGAAGATGGGAAGTTTGTCCACTCCCACAGACCAGACACATTTAACCCCCTCCCCAAAGAAATACTCCTGTTATTCTTTTCTGGTAGAAGCTGAGTTAACCCCAGGGCCACAGTGCGGCTGGAAGGAATAAGTCAATTATCCCAACGGGAATCAAACCGGCGACCTTCCGACTTGTAGCGTAATACCTCAATCAACTGTCTCCGCGTATACCAGCCTAATTGCTGGTGATGAGCATACACTGCGCTCTTTGTTTGGTCCCGCGGAATGAAGAATGCCACAAATCAGTTGACTTGGTTGGCCAAGAATTATCCCCAGTGGCCGCGCGGTCTAAGGCGTAGTTCTACGGCCGCTCGCCTGCTGGGATTGTGGGTTCGAATCAGTCTGCGTTGAACAACGCTGTGGAGAGGTTGTATGTGAGCGTCTTGCTAGTGAGTGTAGAGTGAATCGTCGTTTAGTGGTTGTGGAGTGAATTAGAGTTGTAGTGGTGTTTAGTTGTTTCATTCAGTGGAACGCGAGAAGATCATGAGCGAGAGGCAATGTACAATCGTATGCAGCTTTGACCCCAAAAGTCCAAGAATTACGGCATACCATATCCACGAGTGGATATACGACAACCTACACATACAGGAAGATGATGTAC
>Ga0123355_10009482_pt1 | contig 14810 bp, 7 predicted proteins | sample TergutEmb28metaG_3_FD_89872 | JGI IMG/M metagenome (GOLD analysis project Ga0123355, IMG submission 89872) | Embiratermes neotenicus P1 segment gut microbial communities from Petit-Saut dam, French Guiana - Emb289 P1 | ecosystem: Host-associated > Arthropoda: Insects > Digestive system > Gut ...
ATGAGTACCAGGAGTATTTCTTGGGGGTAAAGGCGGCCGGTGCGTAAGGCTGACAACCTTACCACCATCCTGTGCCGTTGTCACGAAATCTGGGAACCTTAACTTCCTGGAACCCTCTGGGCCACTACAGGCCTGTAACGGGACTGCTTTACCTTTACACACATTCTCCAATATTTATAATCGGTGTACCAGCATTAAGCTATAATTAAAATTTACAAGATAATATAACTTAAGAATTGAAGAATAGTGAATAATTTATTGTCCTTCAAAGTGACAAGGAATCAAGCAAATTATGCAGCTATCTTGTAGGGAAAGCCTTGGGAAATCAGTATTCCACACGACTATAAACAATACTCCAAAAATGTGAAATCCACGTCTTCCATGTTCTGAATCTGGGTAATGATAATGCATGCCAGGGAGTGCCTCATGTTGCTAACAGAAGGAAATCTCTGTGGGGGGTGAAGTCAGAGACGAAGATGAGATTAGTCTGCGTGTCTTAATGCTGGAGCGGAGATTAACATGTCTGAGAACTTTGATACATCAACACAAGCAGGAAACTGGCAGGCTGCGTGCACTAATGAGCAACTGTGTTTTGTCACCTGCAGTGACGTACCGCAAGTCTGTACATGATTAAAATGTAGCGAGAATTTGGCTGTAAATAATTCCAGTTTGTGTAGATTTATAGCAAGCCTGATGTTGACGAATCAAATATTCATCTAGTTTATAGAAAATGTAATGAAACGTAAAATTACTTAAAAATTCAACATGTAATCCGAGGTCTCTCTCTTTCCAGAAGTAACAAAAAATTTAATTATAAAATTTTTTATAAACCCTGCTTTAACTCACGGCAATAATGCAACAGTAGGTGGTAGTAAAATACCAAAAGTGTAGTTGTTAATTGGGGGAGGAGTCCTTTGACGTTTTATTAGGGTTATTAAATATTTAAATGTAAATTTTGAAGCCTCAAATGAATATAGCAATATATAATAATTTAGGTCCTAACAAGTGGTAGACATTCACAAGCATCAGAAAATTAAAAAGACGTCAGAAAATGTTGTATTTGAAATTCAAATATATCTGTTTTGATAACTACACAAAATTCATAAATATTCTCATCTTCTGCTTGCAAAATACAGAAAATTTAATGTTAATTCATATCAGGTAAGACAATAGGTTAAAACACGACTCTGCTTTCCTTGCGATTGTGCAGTGTAACAAACTCTCCTGCTGTCCTGTACACATAGAATATGAAACAAATCCTGAAAAAAAAAAAGGCACAACTCTCGTCGGAAAAGAAGTACGTTGCGTAACAAATACAGAATTATTTTATTCTTCAACTATCACAATGACGCAAGGTCCAATAAGCATAAGATTCACAGAATTATTTTGTTCTGTAAAGTTTACTGTGTTCCACCACACGTGATCTAACGTATTTTTGTAGGTGTGATAATTCTGCTTTCTGTGTAAAGGTCTTGAGACCTGTATAAAGAAATGAGATGTTCCTCTCCTCTGTAAAATTATCTGTACGATCAATTTCAGGCAAGCCCAATGTTCGACAAACTTTACACTTCCAAAAATGTATTTTTTGTAAAACACAGTCTTTCTTCAGTAAGACTCTTTTACACTATACAATTCAATTTATCGGAAAATTTTCGAAGAATTTTAAGTCTTTACCTTAATGTTTGACGTATGACCTTGAACATGTAGTTGCTTCTTGGAACCCTGACAGAACAGGCTTTTTGCAAAGAATCACATTTTCATGGTGCATCTTGAACAGCATTCCGACTTGCACTTACGTATCAAACTTCGGAAACCCTACACCCTCCCCTCACCACTCACCCCTACTTTTGCTCTCCAACGTTCCCTTTGAAATGCCTGTTTCCTGTTCAGCCCCCGCCACTAAAGTTCTTTGATCTATAATACATTCTTTTATTTCTTTATTTTTACCGCGTTGTCTGTACAATTGTAAAGTGTCGGAATTGCATTCTGAAAGTTCAATACTCGGTTTCCGGCACGTGTACTTTCCAGACAGAATGAGGTTTGGGTCCGTCGTCCAGTCGAACAACAATCATCAATTCCATTCGACTCCCAAGTCACAGACTTTCCCAACAGAACGTACCCAGAATACACAAAATTTGGCGTAAGATATATGGGAGAGATTAAGTATAACAGACTGGAGCCGCGGTGTAATGGATTTCTGTTTGCTTTTCAAATGAAATTAATCTCACGTATGTCGCTTTCCATCGTTGTTTCTCACGCTGAATGTACATTAATACAACTTCGTACCCTTCGTACTTCCACGTCCACACCCTTTCATTGAGGCAGTCTCGGAAGTATTGTCCTTATTATAAACCCAACAACGACAGTTTTTGTAATGAATTCGTTACATACAGGTTATTTTTAATAATGTGGTTCATGGTCATGGGCTATATTCAGGTTTTATCAAATACTTTTCATGTAAAGACTGAGGAAAATCACGAAAAATCACAGTCAATATTACCAGCCCCTTTGCCGAGTGTTAATACTTGTCTATCGCCCGAATAAGATTCGTAACGAATAAGACGACCAAACCCAAGCTTCAACCACGTGAAGCAGAACCGGGGGTTGTGGTGACGATCATATTGCAAAACGTGCACTAAAAATCATCTGGTATTCCAGCCGATATCACGTACTGCAGAAATGACAAAAAGTCGATGCGCGTATTAAAGCGCACACGGTGTTCTGCATACTAATCGGTTCTTGGCATGTTGTAGGGCACTGCATGCTTAACCGATTGGATCAAGTATATTCTTTCTTGAAAAGTTAAGAGACTGTCGTTTTTCCTCCTGTCTTATGGAGTCTGAAGTTCCATTACCACCTGCATATAAACCGCCACTACACTATCTTCAGGTCACAAAAATCCAGCCCACTTTTCTCATGCACTCATTCTTTAAGATCCATGTAATATACACATGTCCTCTACCTTTAGGTTGTCGGCAACTGTATCATAAACAATATTTCGTTTTGATAAAAACAGCACGTTCGTCAATAACGTAACTGGTACTCCTGAAAATTTCACATTGGGGATTATTACAAAGGGTATTTGGTCTGGTGTAGACTTAAATGAGCAGTTTGTATTCTGGTGGCACCAGTTTCTAACGACAAGCATACCTAAGGTCAATTTCAGCCATAATCTTCAAATATAACCCAAGAAGTTTCAGGGTAAATTTGAAACTTCTCAAATTGTCCTTCTCAGCCACGACCTCCCCTGTTATTCATATGAAACAAGTGCTCATATGCCATGCAGAGTGTCAGGAGGCGAAAATTCACGTAAAACATTTTGAAAGATAATTGGAAATATCGTTTATAAATGTCGTACACCAACTTTGCTTCCTTCAGTACATAAAGAAGGGTGCGCCAGCTAACCCAGATATTCAGCACCGCTGATAATAAGCCCCGCACACTAGACCAGATTCTTAGCCATTTTCATTAACCTGCGATTCTCACAACTTGTCCGTCTACTTTAGATCCATTTCAATATCATACACATGTCTACATCTCGGTCTCCCTTGTATACCAATTCAGTGGAGACTTTCGCACAAAATTCTGCGTTCATATCTGGTCTCTTCCATTGTATGCTTGCCGGAATGTGGCCACGAAGTGACCTGACGCCATAAATGGAAGATAATATTAAAACCGAATATAAATGAAAGGTGTGTGATGAGTTGGATTAATTTCACTGACTATCTCGAAATCAGGTATCCTAGTATTTAATGATATTCACTAACTGTTAAATATTTGCCAAGTGCTCCGGCTTCTGTAGCGACAATGGGGACGAAAATCTAATGTAATAACAGGGAAAAATGAACTTCTGATATATGTTTGGTGACTAAGACGCCATTTCAGCTTCCGTGGTTCAGTTTAATTTATTGTGGCAATGAGTATACTTAACCAAACAAGTCTGATACTTAGTACCAATTTCTGCAGCTGGCTACCAATCACAGCAATACATTTGACATGATAAAATATGGAAATAATGTTAAATGTCACAACAAAAAGAGATGAAGACATTAACCGCGATAACGAAGTTATTTTATAAACAACCAACTGACAAACCCTTTTATAAATGTCATTATCTCTTAGTACAAATAATCTGTGATTTGTCGGAACATTTTCCTCATACGCGGAGTAACAACCTTGGCCAAAATACCCATTCCTCATAAAGTCTTCATGGCATGGTGTTAATTACGCACAGGGCTACTTTACCTTTACTTTTAAATACAAATTTGATATGAAACACTTCCTTAGAATTTAACCAAGGACCGACAAATTAATACCGTGAGCTCGTGAAACTGAACTGAATCCCGTCTCTTCGCAACAGCCTCGGTTCCGTATGATCCACAACTGCATTATAATTATTACAAATGAAAGCCCCAATTAATTGTGTAATGCCCGCCGAACCCCCCACCTCCCACCAGCCCCGCTTTCCGCATAAAAACGCATACAAATACGGAACTCCCCCCCCCCCCCCCCCACGCACAAACACACACAAAATATTCTCAGAGTACAACCAACAAGATGCGAGTTTTGCCTATTTATTTATTTCTGTAAGACGCTCTACATGTTTCAGACGGTTTTTCCGTCCATTATCAGGAGCTCAAAACTGCACATACAGCGTAGGCATTTGTCAGACCGTTACTGCTACCTGCTACTGCTAGTCTGGACGGGATGGAACATTCCATCCAGACTTGCAGCAGGTAGCAGTAACAGTCTGACAAATGCCTGAAGCTGTATGCGCAGTTTTGAGCTCCTGATGATGGACGAAAACCCCGTCTGAAACATGTAGAGCGTCTAACAGAAATAAATAAATTGAGAAAACTCGCATCTTGTTCGTTGTACTCCGAGAATACATTAGCGATGCACGGAACCGTGATTGTTAAAAACACACAAAGTTCTGCACTTATTCAACTGTTGCCTGTAAATAAGCAGACAATCATTACAACAGGCAGGTTTTCCAGACGCCTATCTCTTTTTCGATATTGTAGCACAAAAAATGACAGGGGCCTAATTTGCACAACGCAGTAAGCTGTCAATTCGAGACTGCTATTTTACTGTTGTCAAAAAAAAGAAGAAGAAGAAGGAAAAAAATTTTGTTCTCGTCAAGTGATAAGTCACCCTACTCTCTGTACCTTACTTCTACACGCAGAAGATGCCTCTCTCTTTGCTAAAAATGAAATAATGTAATTGGAAATTTGTCAATTCATTCGCATATCTGAAAGACAGACCAGAATCTGAAGAGTCTTCATCGCATCAACAACAAGCAACAATGAATGTACATTAATTTTCTATCTGCAACTCCAATTTACGCCCAGAGCCATCTCATTGTAATGGTTGCGAGATGAAACAAATAGCAAACAAATTGTCACTTCAGACCACTGAATCTGAAACAGTAATATTGACTAGCATTTTTTCCACCCTTACTTCCGTGAAAACTAAACCGTATTTTCGAAACGAACTGAACTGAAGTTTCGTTATTCGATATCGTTACCCCGTTTATTATAGTACCGTATTTCTCTCTACAATGAACATCGTAATTACAGAGACAAATGAATGTGTTAAACTACGTTTATAATCAATCAGCAGCTCTCTTTGTTGTTAAGGCATGTTACGCATAATGAAGTGTCGCCGATCCACCACGTATTTACGTGTTGTACCTTCTACGCCGTTACCTCCCAAAGTATTCCTTCCCTTGGTGAACTAACCAAAACGGCGTACGCATCCCCCCCCTCCAGCTTCCCATGTGTCCGGTAACGTTCTTCTTACAGGTGAAGGGTTCAAAATGTGGAGCTCCTCTGTGTTAAAGTTTATTCCTCAACTCTTTCTTTAACCGGGTTACAGAGCAGTACAGTTGTTTGAGACCCTCCGCTATAAGCCGCAAGGTCGCGGATTCGATTCCCGATGTGTCAAGGAAATTTTTCTTTGACTTAACCATTGCGGCAGCACTGTGGTCCTGGGGAGGACTCAGCCCCTAACTCAAATGAGAAACACAAGTATCTCCTAGGAGTCAAAGGCAGTGGGTAGCGTAGTGCCGGCAACCTTACCGTATGGTATTAAGTATTTATATTACCTTCGTCAAGTTTAAAGTTTTGTTTGCTTTCAGAAACTTCCATTCTCTATTTTTACATGACCAATGTCATAAAATGTCACAAAAGTTTGAGATAATTTGTCAAAAATCTTTACGGTTATATTCCTTATGTATCTTTAACCCAGCATGTCACAGACGGAGAAAATTGTTCAAGTCGGAATCGATAAAATTTATTTTCCCTTGAATGCTAAGAAACAAATTGATTTTTTCTGTTATGTAGTTAATACCATTTTGAGGAGGGGGCACATTTTTTATGTACAAACATAAGGTTATTTTTAATAGACAGGTACGTAAATCTTGAATGGCCCGTGAATCAAAATAAGCTCTGAAGTTGTGAATGTACACGTTGTCATGTAGTTGTTAAGAAAGAACAACCAGTTCAAATTCTCCCGTCTGTCTGCCTACAATACAGCAGTCATCATTGCTGTATGCTTATATTTGCGATTTGTTATTTTCCCACAATCAATTCGATGGTAACAAAATCTGCTTACGAAATCTTTGCATGTCTAAAGTTACTTGCAGTGACGTCAATAGTGAGATGACGTGCGTGACAGTCTCAGTTTGGATTTACGTGTAATTTGCACTCTATAACTTTTCGTACAGAATTCCAATACCGAATTTCATGACAACCGAACAAATTGTTTAGTCGCTGATGTCAGGTCAAGGCAATGTAGTGGACGTGGTCTCCAAACACAGAGACGTTTTGCTTCGTAAAAAAGGATCAAAATTTGGAAAGGAAACGTTTCTTTCCACGAGTATGGAAATGTTATCCCGGTTAAAATAATGTTAAAATCTTAAGTTAAGAGAGAAGTTAAGATATAGAAAGGAACAAATTGTGAAGGGTGGTATTTCATCGACACCCACACACCGCGTTGCTTCCAAGAAGACTTTTAGCTCCTGTGACTTCGTCAGAGGAAATGGGAGAAGAAGACAGGGACCGAAATACCGCAGTGATAGGAAGCGAACGTCGGAGGAGATAAATTGTGAATAACTTCTAAATAATACACATAATTATCGATAATACTGAGCCACTAACAATCCGGCTGTCACCTTTAGTCGTCTAAAATTAGGATCTTCTCCCTTTTTTTTAATTTCTTGTGAAGGATTTCAACCCGTGTTTCACCAAGCGGTATACCGCGGGATATTTACAGTATTTTACAGTTTTTTTAAAGCTGTGTTACTCTGGAGTTACGGTTCGGGTAACGTAGTCGGTATAGCGACTGGCTACGCGCTGGATGGTCCGGTGATCGAATCCCGGTGGGGGGCGAAATTTTCCGCACCTGTTCAGACCGGCTTTGGGGCTTACCGAGCCTCCTTGAAAATGGGTACCGGTTCTTTCCCGGGGGTAGATGTGGCCGGGGCGTGGGGCTGATCCCCAACCACATCTAGTGCCGATGTCCTAGAAAGAGTAGAGCTATACTTTACTCACCCTAAGGGCCTTCGTGACCTGTAAAAAGTGTGAAACCTACCCTAAAACTCAACTTTCAATTCAGCTACCCTATAGTGAGATCAAAACAAAACTGCGCTTGAAAACTTCAAATGAATGACAAAGGAAGATGATGTTTACGATAGTGATAAAGATAATAATGATAATAAAAATAATAATACAAACAATTATATAAATTCAAGTGTTTTGCTTGCATTATGTTTGCAAAGGCCCACACTTTCAAGAGCGTGGCTAGCAGAAGAGTAACATCTGATAAACATGTGGCATTGGAAGCACTATCTAGATTCTGCTTTTCTCCTATCGTATAAACACAATGGCCGCTCGTTTTACAAGGGACGGTATACATCTACGCGGAAGAGAAGTGGCATGCATAAGGACACCCTCTTAATGCCACACCAAACTTACACATGTTTATCCTTCTTCTTGCATGCATTTTCTTTGAGCTGATGCTAATGAGATTGCATAAAATCAGATTTAAATCTCCTTTCTTCAGGCGGATCTTGCTTACGTCATATTAGGTTTTACGAAGGGTATCAACTGTCTGCCAAACCTTACTTGTGTCAACGGAAACAAAAGAAACAGAGCAAGTTGAAAGTTTAAATTGTTTTTATATTTACTTTGCAAAATTCATAGAACTTTAAGTAAGTCGGGTATTAGAAAAGTTTCGGTTGTTTATTACGTCCAGGTCTAGGAACTTCTAATAATATTTTTAAGAATGTGACGTGAACTTACTCCGAGACAGTCAAACTCGGGGAAATGTTTTCCAGTTCCTTAGTTGATGGGAAGTCTTATTAAATAATAGCTAGGCTGGGTTTTGTAAAGTTGATTAATAAAGTTAAATTAAATTCGATTGAATTATCCACGTCTACACAACAAGCGCACTTCAGCAACTAACATCAAATGCTATTTTCAATTAATTTAAAAATAAATAACTTGAGTTCTGGTAGTAAATATTTCTATAGCCCGACAGATTCTTTCAACATTTATAACTTGACCTTTCAACTTCCGTGTTTATGCGACGAGGGTTTTGACTACAGCACATGCTTACACTTTCCGTGCATATACGCCCATCGAAGCGTCATAATCATCGGCCCCTCAGCCCTGGATGGGTCTTGGTCTCCTCAAACAAATGTCGCCAGCGAACTCTATCCTGGGCAACATCCGCTCAATTTCTACGATCCGTTTTCCTTACGTCTTCCTCTACCCTGTCTACCCATCTTGATTTCCATCGAAGCACACATTACTCAGTACTTTAGGCCAAGTAATTAGCTACAGCCTTAGGAAGGCGAGAATTCTGGACCGTTTATAACACGTGTTACGTTACCGCGACATTTCATGAGCCACTTAATCAAGCCCCATAGCCTTGCAAATTGTGGCCGTAGGACATTCTTCATCACAGACGTCTGACGTCTCACCTATCCTACGTTTCCATTTCGGGCAATCCTATGGGCTTCAGGGATGTGACGGTGTAAATATAATCTCTTCAGAAATATCGAACTCCTTAAACAGAAAGCAAACAGTGTCTAACACCAAAAACTTAATCTTCAAATTAGAAATTTTTGAACGCGTATACGAATTGTCCGCTGAGAATTAGCGAAAATCCGACGCCAAGAACCTTGCAGATCGTAGGCTGTCTTTGTAGGCTACGGTCATAAAGGTTCATAAATCAATAATTTCTTAATTCCTCATGAAGGAATGTAGCTCCTAATGAGTAACACTTAATTTCGTGTCCCCTTTTTTCCAGCTACAAAAGCTACATATGTATTTAAATTTCCCAATTTATGTTCTTCCATTTTGTGATGGCTCTCCCGGGAACTAACCCCAGTAAAGGCCAGTCACACAGCCACGCCTTCTTACAGGCGTGTACAAATCCGTACTCCTCTTTTAAAATGAGATATTTATTTTCTTTCCCCACAAAAACATTTGCTATGTTGTAACAGCCCCTATTGTTTCAGGGCCTCAGCATTGTCGAGGCTTCACGATTACACTCAGACACGCCACATTCGGTAGGACTCCTTCGGACGGGTGATCAGGACTCTATCTGACAATACACAACACTTCCATGCCCCCGGCGGAATTCGAAGCCACAATCCTTGCAAGTGACAGGCCGAAGACCCATGCCTTAGATCGCGCGGACACTGGGACCGGCCCACACAAATAAATACAACACACGAAAGTTAATACCCATAACATATCTTTACGTGTTCGAGTGTATTTGCATACGTGACATCACCAGTCCCAGTTACTGAGCTGCAAGGTGCCTACCATTAAATATTCATCGTTTCCACTTTGTACCTCTAAGAGGGAGAATTCTGCTCTTCAGCGAAGATTACCTGTATTGGTATTTTGACATTCTGGGGGCGTATAAAATCCAGCTGGCTTAGATGAAATAGGTTAATCAAGGGTGCGCTGGGTGTAGGTTCAAATTCTGCCTTGGGCATCGTTAGTTGTCTAATACCTTAGTATTTGCAGCACTGCGTCCCCTTTACCTGCCGCGGGATATTGACTACACCAGATATGTACTTCACTTGACACAAAAGGCCCTAACGTAATTATGTGTAATTCAATAACATGTAATGCACTTAGCGTACTTTACCAGATAATCATGATTACCAAATACTAAAGACAAGCTCTTACGGGGAGTAAATCAAACACTCAAACAGTACAACACAACACTACAAAGCCGATACAATTACATCTAGAGATCACAGTGGGAAATTAAGGATATCAGCATTCTCTAACAAGTTTGAAACATTTTCTCAAATATCACTATTTAAATACAAGAAGGGACATGAGATTTTGCACAACAAAAGGATCAGAAAACAACCATATTATGCTCGTGACATGTCCCATCAAAAACCGCTGCACGCGTCTGTGTGTTTCAGTTACATCTTCAAATTACACTGAAGAACGTTGTGGCAATATAGGTGGCACTGATCTCTAATGTATTGAAAAAGGCGGTTTGATTCTTTATCTTTCGACGGGCTATTCTGACCGAAATACTTTTGTGTATTTATGCAATCACTTACAGAAAAATGTGTTAAGGATTTTTACATTAAACTCCAAGAGTGAATACACACATTGTTTGTTGAATCATTAATAAACATTGAATTATTTCATAAAATGCACGTAATTTTTATTCAGTAAGTAAACACAATTACTTCCCAGCACAGCACTGAATTGTGTCGTTAGTGGAGACCGAACGTGTGCTGTTGGAGGTAGGAAATGAAAAAAAATATATAGTGTATATTGTAAAAAGTCTGTTTTCAAAGGGCTAAAATTAACATCCTTCATGCTTTATCTTTCTCAAAATACTTCAATTATTTTTAAACAAATAAAACAGAAACCATTTTCCGTATTCAAATGCTCGATTATATTCATTTTTCTCCGCAATGTATTTATGTATCGTATGAAGCTGAATTCAAACAACGATAATTTCCTACAACAGAATTATCCGTTTGTTCTGTATAATGGAGACAGCATGTTTACCGTGAGCTAGGGGCTGAATTTGTGATTATAATTCTTGGGAATATTACGAAAAAAAAGTATTACGTAAATCCGAAGTTTCACTCACTCCTTTCAGAAATACACCTCGATAAAAAAATCGAAGCAGTAACGTTTAAATTCCAGTAAATGTACATGAATCCAGAATATACAAGTATATTGTCTGCTGTTGTTCCCACGTCACAATTTTTTGGGAAAGCTGAAGTGAGGATACCACTTGGAAAATCTAGGCGTAGATTGGAGGGTGATATTGAATGGATCTTGAAAAAGTGAGATGGAATTTTGTAGACTGAATTCACGGCTCCTTTAGTGACGGTGACGGGCTGTTTCCAACATTACAACAACAAAAATGTTCGCGAAAAATGGGAAATTTTTCACGAGTAGCTATCCGAAAATTGTCTATTCGAGGAATATTCCGCTTCATTGTGTTCTTTCGGAACGTTGTCCGTCGAAATTACCTGCACATCGCATATTAAATACTACAGGGTTTTAAAATATTAGAATTTTTTGTAACCCTTGGGGTAATATTTTGATAATTCGTTACGGAATAACGTACTGTGGCGTAATATTTAAATCCATTCATTGCAGGCGACGCGTGTCACCCGTATGAACCATTCAGATGTCCTGGTGATGGAATCTGCATCTCCATCCAGTACCTGTGCGACGGGGCGCCGGATTGTCCAGATGGTTACGATGAAGATTCTCGACTTTGCACAGCAGGTAAGTATGGATTTTGTCACTTCTTGTGTTTGTGATAAACTTTATCAGATAATGAGCCATTGCACATTTCTAATATTAACTTCTTTCTTTAGCTTATGTACACTACAGTTTTCTTTCGTGTAAAAGAGGCTTGAGTTTAAAATATTTTAGCCATTTTCAGGCACGCTTGTTTGGCAACAATTCTTATCCGTTCATCTTGGCACCTTAAAAATGTAATCGACAAAAACAGCTGGAAATAATCGTTAAAATTTCATGTGTGTAATATTAACAATGTTCCTAACACACGGCAGTATGGATTAAATTTCTCTTTTCTTTCCACGACCCTCATTTATACGTATTTCTGTTGCATGTAAGCACTATCGTGCCGCCAACCTATTATGGCGGAAAGCTGCTGAATAATTGACTATCACAATCGATAACTGGGCATGTGATATTTTACCAAGCGTGTGGAACGCACGAAGAAACGAAAGTATACTCGATACCACGTCATAGAAGAGGAAAAGCAACGAAGTACCTACGTCATTAATTCGTTTCTTGTTGAAAATCGATAATCGATCCGACGTTCTACGAATCCTGTCGGCACACTGAATGAACGTAATGGTAACTTATTAGTAAACACTGTATGATGGGTATATCGGGATAATTCGTTATTTTGAGTTAGTAATGTAATTCGAAACGTTGCTTCTGCATCAGTAATAAATACCGAAACGTTTTGCACTTCTGATCTACTTGCAGATCAGATTTCAGGTCTGTCATTCCACAACACACGAGATAATACGCAGTTCTTAAACATGAAGCTATCCCATTACAGGCCTGGAGAGGGCCCTAGAGATCTAGGGGATTGAGGCTCTCAGAATTTCTATAAAATGGGCACATGAATGTGGCAAGGTTGTCAGGTCTACGCACCGGCTGTCTTTAGCCCCCAGGAGATATTACTGTAATTCACTTCTGTCAGAAGCTGAGTCGACCCCAGGGTTATACGGCGGCCGAAAGAATTAAGTCAACGAAAAATCTCAATAACCTCACCGGGAACGGAGCCCGCTGCTTTCCGGCTTGTACAACAGTGTCTCAACCAACTGCGCCACCGAGTATCCCTTCTTTCTTTAACACAGTACATATATTTTCAGTTTCTAAGTTAGCGACTATGAAATCTTGGTCATATAAAAGATTATGTAATCACATCATAAACAATCCTGAGAGCCAATAAAAATTTATTCAGTACTGTAAAATACAAGTTTATGATGTACTATTTTTAACCATATTGCCCTGTAACATCATTCCTATGGCATACCATCTACAAATAGAAGTCCAAATGTATCTGGGCTTGTTTTGAAAATGTCACAACTCACTGACATCACAAAAACAATGAAATATTTTAGACTGCAATCAATTTCTTCCTCAAGTCCACTTTATTTTACAAACATGTCTAGTACTAAAGTAGAAACCATGTCCTTATTATCGAGCAAACTCTTGCTCTTTAAACATAAGTACAACTCGACGAATAATAAGCCAGAAATTTGAATACGAGTAAAATTTTCATAACCGCAAACCGAAACTCTTTTCAGCAAAAACAGTATCATCAAAAACAAAGAAAGACTTGTTGATTGTGGGATAAGTATGATAATAATGATGATTATTGCTATTATTGAGATACGCGGTGGCGCAGTTGGTTAAGGCACTGTGCTAAAAGCAAGAAGTCGCGAGTTCGATTCCCGATGGTGTCAATGGAATTTTTCAATGACATAATCCTTCCGGCCGTATTATGGCCCTGGGGTCGACTCAGCCTCTAACAGAAATGAGTACCAGGAATATTTCCTTGCGGGGTAAAGGCGGCGGGTGCCTAAGCCTTACAACGTTACCATCTTCATGTGCGGACTGTCTGGAAATCTGGTAGCCTCCATGTCCTTTGCAGGCCTGTAATGTGATTGGTTTACCTTTATTACTATTATTATCAACAAACATACGCTTCATTGTAAACTTTTTAGAAGGCGACAGATATGCGTAAACCTGTTACCAAACATAGGTATAATACTCAATGCTTTTATTTACACTGACGTGTGAAATGTACTGTAAGAATATTTTTAGTTCCTCGCGTGTAAATTAATCCTCTTACTCACATTTTCAGTACATTAGGAAGAAAGGAAGTGCAGTGTCGTGAATGAATCAGTAGTCAGTAAGTAAAAGACTCAGCTGCACTGATTTCAAAGTTTATCCACTGCTGGAAGAATAAATGAAAAGGCAGACTAAGAATTAAAACCCTAAATTTATCTAAAGCACATTAGGAACTTTGTCAGTTCACCATTATATGTAAAAATATGTTGCATCAGCTGAAAATAGAATTTGGTTGGATGTAGCGTTTCTAACAATAACATACCTAGATACCTTAATTTTGTTTTTATTTATGTTTATCTGCAGCACTGTGCTCACTCGTTGTTAGGAGAATAAAACGTAAATTTTCACATGTTCTATTAATTTTTATTTTGGTTGCTGGGACGTAATTTTTAAGACCCTGATTGGCTCTTTAGCTTTCAAATATCCCAAAACTTCGTCCATAACCTTCTTTAAGTATGTCATTATTTTCTCTGTCTGCATAAAAAAAAACTCGAAAATTGCTGTATAAATTTTATAAGAATCGCCAAATTTGACACTTTTACTACAACTAGCTGACACATCAAAATTTCATAGTTGAGTAAAGACAGACCAACTTGATGTCACCTGCTTTATTATTTCTTTATATAATGCTCAACATGTTTCGGATGTTAATATATCCATCCTCAGGAGTTTTCGTCTTATTTGTTGACTTATTTCATGGGTTGTATTGTTCTGGTTCGATGTGTGTTGGTGTTACGTTGTGGTTTGGCTATGGTGGTGTGGTATCCGTATGCAGGCTTAAGCCTGCATACGGATACCACACCACCACAGCCAAACCACAACGTAACACCAACACACATCGAACCAGAGCAATACAACCCATGAAATAACTAAACAAATAAGTCGCAAGCTCCTGAGGATGGA
>Ga0123355_10009483_pt1 | contig 14809 bp, 6 predicted proteins | sample TergutEmb28metaG_3_FD_89872 | JGI IMG/M metagenome (GOLD analysis project Ga0123355, IMG submission 89872) | Embiratermes neotenicus P1 segment gut microbial communities from Petit-Saut dam, French Guiana - Emb289 P1 | ecosystem: Host-associated > Arthropoda: Insects > Digestive system > Gut ...
ACACCCACCCTCCCCCCCCCCCCCCCCCAAAAAAAAAAACTTAATATCATAGCAAGATGTATGAGTCATTTCCTCCCTCCTCCTAGATAGAAGCTGTAGTGCACACTGAAATGTTGGAATGGCTGTCATACATTGGGTTTAAACACTTCCACATTTGTACACTGTGATGTGGAATTGGGTGTTTTTGATCTGGTTAGTTCATGTTACCATACTGTTTTTGTTGAAGTGAAGATGATTATTAAAACAAACATGGTAACAATAATTTCAGGTGAGGGTGCAGTGATACATCCCATATCTAATTCTGTGCTGTGTTGGAATAATTTGAAGTTGACCAGGGATGCCATTCTCTTTACTTTATTTGCAAGTGAAAAATAATGTGTACAGTTTGAGACCTCACAGCATAAACTGTGCAGTTTGAGTACAGAAGATACAGCAATAGAATCTGAATTTAATATTGTTGCATAGTGCTAAAATAATACCACTTGTATGGATATAATTAACTTCTTCAGATACAGAGGCATAGGTAGGAGAGTAATATTTTTATAGATCTTTAAGAGACACTGCTGACAGTGGTCTAATATGTGTATTGTTTGGACTTTCCAAACACAGTCGTAATGGACATAAATTCTACCCAACCCTTGGATGTAATCACAATTTTGTGCATTGTATTCTCCTGCAGACCTTATTATGGGTGCATTCACCATCATTTCAGAATTCTGTCAAAGCTGAAGATGAAAATCTTAGTGAAACAGGCTATGAAAATGTGGATTGATATGGCTTATAAGTGCTAAACAACTACAGATCACAAAAGATAGGAATTGCTTATGTTACCACTGTTATAGCTGCACTATCGTGGGGGTTCACCAAAAAAGTCCTGGGTTGCAATTTGTCACTTTCATTATGTTGTGTACATGAAATCAACTAATGACAAGAATTGTCCTCATGATGGACCAGACAGCTGACCTGTATTTGAGTGATACCGAGACAATGTGAACTAGGATTCTTACATCTGAGAGACTGCCTCTTCCTACATACTCTCAGTTTACAGTGTAGTACACTGAAGTAAGACCATGACTCCTTCCCAATTCACTGTTAATAATCATCACAAGTCCAGGTAATTTCTACAGTTATTAACATGTCAGTAACCAGAAGAACCCAGGGCAAAGTAGTAATACACAAGGAATTACTGCACATAAATCACTCTGTCTTGGTCCAAGGATTCGTTCCTATTGTGTCCTATCTGTTTGTATCAGCAACACATCATTAACTTATATAAAAATTTATTATTACATACTATAAAATAAATATGTAAGTCATCTGGATATGATGCTGCGTTGATTGGTAGATTGTTTCAGACATTTAGAGCTCTCTGCTTCCATCTTCAGAGCTCAAGTAGCTCTTAGACAAGTTGGACCCTGAAGATGGAGGTGGCAATTGTCTCTGTATGGTTCGCTCGCGGACTAAAGCCACGGAGTTTAGTTTTAGTTTTTAGTGTCAGTAACTGTATGTATGTGGCATCACATCCCAGAATACTTTCTTTTTCACCTCTGCTGTGAGAACCTCTAATTGTGCATCTTATGAAATGTTTGTGGTATAACTGTAGGCTGACAATGGAGCAGTTGCTAACAGTAGCAAAAATCTAATTTACCTAGAGTGTGCATACAGCTGTGTGCCGTGTACATACAGTATACATATGTTCTTCATACCTGCTTTGTTCTTTATAGGAACACATGATATTGAGAATGATTTTAGATGCAAGATAACAAAGACTAAATTGCTTGCTAAAATGTATTTTGGCATTGTTGAACAGAATGGTTTTTCCTTAAGTAACAATATACTGTATTCCGTATTTATATTTTTCTGTCTCCTTTCAGAGTGAAGCAGCATGTCACAAATTTTCCCTAACATACGTCATGTATGGCCAGCACCCCAATTTTTTTTTTCAAACTTTAATATTTAACATGCTTGGTACTTTTGATAATTCTGAGACAACAACATTTTTGAGTGTATTAGTAATGCTGTTGAACCTGAGTCATTATTTGCACTGTGTTGAGGTAAGTTGACCAAATACTGGTATTGCTAAGATGACTGAGGATGATGATATGGGGGATGAACTTCCTTGCAAGGGAGAGATGAGATATGCTTCTTGGGGAGAAGGCATGTGGACTGTTCATCGAGTTCAGGATAGGGGCCCATGAACAGGAAGAATTTTTTGACCAGTTGAGTGACTGTTGGCTCATGCTTCTACACATAATACTCTGTTCCCTAAGATGGATAGTTTAGGCATGGATCAGCTTTGTATTTGTCATATTGTTTTACTATGAATTTAACTGCTGTCAGATTTTTAACTGAGTGACTGCATTTGGCATATACTTTGGTTGTCAAATACAGAGTTTATTATGCAAAAAAATAAAACATACAGCAATCACCATTTGTAACCCTGGTGGTGTCACGTAAAATATGAAACAACAATAAAGCAAAATGCTGCATATTTACTCCACTTTCAGTTTACTTGTTAAACTTCTGTGAAAATTGTATAGTCTTCTGGGATAAGGCACTGTATCGGACGGTAAGTAGTTACCGACGTTCCTGGAGGAGATTTTGCTGCCTCCATCTTCACGGTCTTAGTTGTCTTCTGCACCTCCGCAACCTCCATGACTTTACCAATCGACACCGCGTCATATCCCAGAAAACTTCTTCATTAGCATCGCTGGTAAAAACCTACCAATCGCCATGACAACCTCGGGCTGGAAACTGTTGTGTCTGTATGCTTTTGTTCTTAACAGCTTAAGTATAGTGTTCGCAAATTCATGTTCCTCACCTGCACAGCACCTTGTTTACGGTTGACCAATCAACACGGGATGCATTACACACTGACTGCTTGCTACACAGGTCATTGCTTACTATCCGATCGTGAGAAACCAACGATCCAACGAAGTACTGTGTTTGTAATCCAGACTTCTTAAAAAAAATGGTTAATGCCCACGTAAGACCCAGTCTAGATGATTCCCCAGTTACGCGCACCACCCCGCATCACTGTTTATGTGCCAGCGAGTCTCGTGTTGTAACCCGTTTCCGCGAGAGAAAATTAAGACAAAAATGACTTGCGCGCACGAACCTTGTCGTCTGCTGGTGCGTCATGTGACAAAGAGCGCTGATTAAAACAAAGTAACTTATGACATGGGTCTCAAACTCCGCACCACGTCTGGCTGTATTATGCGGCTCGCGACTACGTTTGTAAATCGTGTATACTATAAAAATTACACAGTAATTTAGGCAGGTAGGTACAACCCTTAGTGTTGTATTTCCACATGCGGTCCACAAACGAACGCCCAATAACGGGCGTGGACCGGCCATAGAGAGGTTGGGCGCCCATGACTTACGAGATCAGAAGCCGAACATTAGAAATATATTTCAGAAGTTGAATAAAGCCCGTTGAGTTTCAGGGGGTAATATTGGCACTTCAGATTTTTACACCAGTTTTATTTATACAAGTATTTCTTACACGTAACAAATTATTAAAAAATGTTGAATTGCTAAAAGTTTCAAGTTGCATCCAGCAGCAAATATTTTCTTATAAATTTATATATGTTTCTCAAAGAAGTGCCTGCACAGCATTATTAATTTGATTAACATGTTAATTTTTATTAAGCATATTGTACTTATTTAAACCTTGCTCCAGGAAGTGGATGAATGTCCTTTCATACACTGTTAGTCTCAGTTCTGTGAATGTATGATTAATTTATCATTGTAGAAACAATTTTCAAGAGACTGAAGTCAGATTTTTACTGAAATGAGCCCTGATATTTTCTTTAAAATTAATATGCTGCAATTTTTTTTTACAAGAACAGAACAAAGCACATAATAAGTCAAACTGTCCTCTACGATTTGGCCATAAAGAAGAAAATCATATATCACTTTTTGAGAGTCTGGATTAAAGCCAGTTTCACTCATAGAAACTTTAAAAGTGCTGTTATATTTTGTGGACCTTCTGGAATGACCTGCTGTTTGAAACCATTTCCGCCAAATATGAAAACCTACTAATATCATTGTCAGTGTTATACACTGAATAAATACCAACTAAAGACAGACATTCATACATCCATTCTCCACTGGCTTTTGTATGTAGTAGACAGATATGTAATAAAAATGCACTTGTGCGACGGGCAGCTATATTAAGAGAAGATGGAGAGGATTCACAGACACATGCATAGGTAGAAAGTAATAGGATAAATATATGATTTAGTTTCTTTACAGTCATGTATTTTTATTCTAAATTTGCACTACTGTCATTTACTAATCGAAGTACTGTTAAAAAGAAACATACCTGCAGATTTTAAAATTTGTGGGCAGTTACTGAGCCAGGAATTTGTTGCCACCTACACATGTCAAATTTAAAGTATATACTGTTATTGGTAGATTGGTCTGGTATGACAGAACATAAACAACAGGAATTGAACTGTATATATCTTGACATTTTAGGAGTCATTTTGTTATATATTTCCTGTGAAATGATATTTCTTTAATCCAGAAAGAAGAGGTATGTTTTAGGTATAACTGTTATTATATTTTATGAATATGACTTAACACTGTGTATTAAATCTGTTTACAGGTTTGAGGTGTTTAATTACCTTGAAATATAAATACTTTGTATATTTGTTTCTCATGAGTTTAACATTTACGTATCTCTTGGCACTGAATTTTAGTAACTCCCTTTCTTGGGACAGTGTACATGACGCTTGATTTATGTTTGTTGCAGGATATCTATGGAGACAGCTGGGATGCCAATGCCTGGGTACCACTATATAACACCCAATCACATTGTGAAGGCTCCAATACACTAATGTACAATATACTGTAATAATAATAGGGAGCTCTGCCCAAGTGTTTCTTTTTCAGTTTCATAAACAAAGAAGGAAATACTTGTGTAGGATTTGCAGTGACAAAAAGCAGAAAAAAAATGTGAGAGAAGTTTGTGTTGGAAATAGCAAGGAGGGTAATATTTGCTTGATTGTTTGGAACAGATTAGTTTGTGAATATTTTGTGTGGGAGGCAGAGAAAAGCATATTTTAAAGGGAAAAGAGTGCAAGTAATAATTTCCAGGTTTAAAATAATGCTTGCCATTTGTTGGTTTTTATGCCAGGCATGAGGGCCAGTAGTATTATCAGGTTTGAAAGTAATGCTTGTCAGGTGTTTCTGATGCAGTATGCTGGGATAGTGTGAAAGACAGATTGCAAGTAGTATTATCTGAATTTAAAATAATGCTCGTATCACACTTCTGTATGTTGTACTGTAAAACCATAAAAGCAACAGTGAGGGCATGTAGTGTTTTCTGGGTTGAACACAGTACTTGCCACACATGTTCTGTACTGAGTAAGTGGCGTGGTGGTAAAGGGAACAAGCCAAAGATTTGTGATTTTTTGTTTTTTATTATTATTATTATTATTATTATGTTAGAAATGTTATACATTATTTATTATTAGTATTATTATTCTGTTACTACTACTGCTGCTACTACTACTACTACTACTACTACTACTACTACTACTACTACTACTACTACTACAACTGCTGCTGCTACTTCTATATACATATACATATATATACATAAACAGTATAAAGTCTCCATTCTGTAACAGTTCTTTTTCTCCTTGAATGTTTGACTTTCAGTAACCATTTGCATAACACCTAGAGTAGCAATCAATTTAGGAGTGAAATATTTCTTATGGTAGCAGGTAGTTTGATGTGAATTCTTCTTTAAACATACTAGATATTTCAATACTAGGACACTGATTTTTCTAGACGTGTTTTAATTTATCCTTGAAATGTTAATACTGATAGTCACAGACCTGTTCACCATACTAACACTTATTCTAATTGCTATATCTCTGTTAGTGTCTTCCTAAGAAAAGTAATAAAGCCAAATCTGAAAAGGAAATGTCAAATTGACCATATCAATCCAGGATACAGCCTGGCTGAAATTTGCTCACATGGCAGAGAAAGAGCTACATAGCTGACAGTACTTGCATATGCACAACAAAGTAATGTACAACAAGGTGTGGAAATGTTCTTATAAAGCGTACGTTTGATGAGTGCAGTGTCAGCTGTGCCATGCTCTCTGAAACATCACATATTTCTTACCATATCACAACTTGATTATAATGTGTCAAGGCCACTGTAATAATTTTCAAAAAATCAGTTGTATTGCATTAAATTTAGAATGGATAGACACCACATATGGGACAATACAATTATTTACATAATTAATGCCATTATGTTGTTGCCTTTTCTTAGAATGGAACAGACAGATGTCAGTTTTCTAAGTATGTTCCTGTATGTTCCTCCAAACAAAAATTTGCCCAAAGCTAGGCTCCAGGTGACCTGTAGTACATATCCCTCTTCTTCCATTGCTTCATGATCATATCTTCCATGTAATGTTATACCCTTTTAATATTAAAATGTGCCAAACCCTATTTACTATAATCCAATTTTTAATAAGAAAGTAACCACTGTAATGCTCATCTTTAAGAAAGAAAGCATAATTTGTAAGTAAAAGGTAGAATCACATTTTAGAAGAATCTCCATTGAAGAACAAAAAACATAGTTTAGAAAATATTTTATTTTGTGTGCAGATTCTTTGTCTAACAAATGTATCATTGTTGTTTTAGCAAGAACTAAGTCACAAATATATATTAATGACAGCACTAGCCACTGGCAAATATTGTTGCTGTGATTAGTAATAGTTTAATAATGTTATTATTGTATTTGGGCAGTTTCTGTCAGGATGCAGATGATACTCAAGGGTAGGGATACTGTATTGATGTTGTGTTATCATTGATGGAAGAGATTTTGCTACATATGTTAATTTTCTATCTGAAAGGGGTGACAAAAGTGTTTGAGGATAATGTGTAAGGCATATCCCATGTGATAATGGAATATGTAATACATATCCCATATTGTTGGAATAACATGTAAGATATTTCACATGTGATACCGACCAATAGAACATTATGCACGTAGAATATATCACATGTGATGTTGCATGAATGAATTAAGTTCACTGATGATATAAAATATAAATTTTTCTCTGAGTTTTATTAAAAAATAATTTCCAGGAAAGAAACAGTTTTATGCTCACAAAGCAAAGATAAAGACATATCTTTTAAAAAGAAGTTCACTTGAAATAGCTTCATACCATTCATAGAAATGATAAGCTTTAAATTTAACCTGATGAGAGGAATGAACTGGATGCAGTTATGTCCAGTCGCGAGTGTGTACATATGAGGAGCACGCTGCACTGATGAGTTAATGTGTCGTGCTCAGGATTTATTGACAGTTAGATAGACAAAGTTGATAACAACATGGACAATCTAAATATTGTTTTATGTCGATTAATGTGTTGTCGCACTTCCTTTATTATGAATGAGTGTTGGTATATTGGTTACACTTTTAGAGATGTAGAATTTTTTGTTTATGAGATATCTGCGATGTTCTGCAATTTTTTAATCAGAATAATATAATTGTTATGTACCAGTGTTTTGTACTATATAAAATGAAATATCTTGACTGAAAAGATATTTTTGTGCAAAGAGCAAATGATTTTATCTAAGCCAATGGTGGTATTATTACATAATGTGTACTGATAAAATTTGTCCCATTAATGCAAAGCACCAACATAGTGTAGCCCTGTCTCTCTCTCTCTCTCTCTCTCTCTCGCACCTATACATCATTTGCTATGTTGTCAGTTGGTTTTAACACAATGCACTTTTGTCTCTCCCTTAAATGGATACCCATTTCCAATGAGCCTAATATTTCTAGAGAGGTTACTATTGAAGTGGTCTTTTGCTTGGACTTGCGGGGCTTTTTAACTCTTCTTTTTTTCCCAGAAGACAAATCATGTTAAAAGTAAAACATTCTATGAACCAAATCACAGCACTTTCAATACATTACATAATTAATACAGAATTATTAGATGTTCATTATGGGTACCTATTTAAGATTTCTTCCTTTGCGTAGAATGTTTAGACACTAGGTAGGTTAAAGAAGTTTCCAGATCTATTAGGCAAATAGTTTGCGTCATGATGCATAAAATATTAATGGAAGGAGAAAAAAGATACTTTTATATTCCAGTTGAGCTTAAAAGAGTACAGTTGAAAATGGGTTTATTTTTTGCCTATTTAAAGATTTCTTCAGATGCAGTGATGACACAGGAGGTCAGGAAACCTTTTTTCTCCTCCGTATATATATTTATGTCAATAATGTTGTACTTCATTATGTATCTCATTAGTGATTCCACCACTGTTAATGGCTGTGGTTTCGGATAGGTAACAAAATATTACAAACTCCCTACTTTTTTTTTCTTGTGATGAGATTAAGAGTCAGTGGTGAAGTCTCTCAGGACCTTGTCCCCGTGACATGAACATCAACCATTTGTCTAAGGCAAAGAAAACCGGTAGATGCCCATCCCTCTACCCCCCCATTTGTGTTCTAACCAGTGAACTGGTGTGAAGACAAAATATTGTGCCCTTACCCATGACCTTTCTGGACAGACCTGGTGTCATCATGATTGGCAGAATGTTTCCAGCTTGGTCACAGGATACTGGTGGACTTGGAAACAATCTGTGTGAGGCCAGGATAACCTTCTATGTGGCATATCCTTGTTTCAGTTTAATTTTCAGTGCAGGGAGTAGTTTACAATTGAGCTCAGAGCAATAATCAGAAACTATTTATTATATGTATCTTGATTTCAGTGAGAGTCGGATGAATCAGAAGTGATATATGTCATGGAGCACAGGGGCCTTAACATTAATTCTATGCTGACAACTTTTTTAATGAAAGAAATGGAAAAATTTTCAGTTGTTTACATTTTGTTTTTATTTGAATGTAAGCCCATTTGGACATTGTATGCAAGGCAATCAAGTAATACAATACTAATAACTTAACCTTTTTTCCAAAGAGAATAATCCTTAAAAATATCTAACAATGTTGATTCTTTAGTAACAATATAAAAAGCTGTTTGTATTTTAAACTGTTCTCTTAAGGGAAGCTTTGTTAGTTTGTTATGAAATCTGTACATTCACTCACTGCTGATAATAAAACAGAAGATTATGTAGTTACTGAATCTTGTTTACAAGTTTGGACATAAGAGTGGAATACCGGCCTTCAGTTTTGAGGCAGGTGCTATGTTTGGTTTTAAGAGAAATCTAAGGGACATGGAAAGAGACCATTGATGCTGCTAATTATTGGATAAAACACTGCCTAACACTGAACATCATTTTTGTAGGAGTTGTACATAATATGTTTCTTCATTGATGCAGTGTTCAACTTGTAAATGATATGTAAGTCAAATTGTTAGATTCTAGTGAAGCTAATCTTGGTTGGCTCCATATAGACCTCATTTGGCTGTAATAAATGACTTGTTACTAACTGCATGACTCATTACACATGTATTGACAATGAAATTGTTTTAAAACACTGTCAGGTGTCTGCTTTACCATGTAATTACCATCTTTTATAAAAATGAAGTTAACACCAGTTTTAATATACTAATTGTTTGTTTTGTATATTCAAGGTGGCTGTGAAGAACAACTTAAATACATATCTCATTTTCAAGATGCATTAAGGTCTTAGGTTATCATTCTTAATCTTAAAGTCAGCCATTTGCATACAAATAACGTATAATGTAGCTTTTATTGGTATCCCTGCATCATGCCAGACAGTGGTCTCCAGAATGAAGCTATACCAAGTTTTGCCACTAGAAGATGTTTCCTTCTGTTCAATTTTGATACTTCGGTAGATTCCCTTGTTACGGAGTCTTTCAGGAGATTGTTTGGCACGCATTGTTTTTCTGACGAGACAGGTTCTGCCTATGGCACACAGGTGATGGGCAAAACCTAGAGGTTTGCAAGTCAAATTAATGTGCCAAATATTTGTAAATTGAAGTTTGTGCCAATATTTTGAACCACTTCACCTGATGTGTGGTAGGACCTGAATCATCAGGTTGTAATGTTAAAAATGTATAGCTCAGGAAACTGATTGTACCTGTTGCACTGCTGACCTCTGCAGTCTTTCTTCTATGTCAGGTTCATGAAGATATTTACTGTATTGTCTCATTTACTTGCTGTTGCATAAATCCTACTGACGAGAGTTTCAGTTAAGTGTGTAATCATGAGGCCAAACATTCAAGTCTTCTAGGATGTTATGTCATGCCTGCTGGTAAATAGTTATTGTTGTTTCAAAGAAACAGAGTACCTTCATCTTCAGGGCCGAACACTTGGCCTGTCAGACACTCAAGATGGGAGGCAGCATTATCCTCTAAAACACAGGGAACTATTTGCCCATTGACATAGGATAACATTGCATAAGACTTAAACTTCTAGCAACACTGCTCTGAGAATGTTAAATCTTACATAATTTTGAGCATGTTTTTAGCTGTTACTACATGGATGTATTTATGTGTGAAACAAATATACTGTGTTTTATGAGATGGGGGATGTTCACTAAGGTATTACATACCTTGTAGGTTTATGGCTTCAAAAAAAATTTATCTCCCCACTTTTTTGATATCCAGTTTAGTATTTGCTGAAATGTGGGGAGATGGATAAAGGGTGTACATGTGAGCAGAGGGTGTTTTCAGTTACAGTCATTAGAAGTGTACAGAATACTCCCATCAACAGCTGTGAGACTAGTGCAAGACATATAGCTTGGAAGATAAAACAAATGTTATATTGATTTTGACATAACATGCCTGACGTAGGAGTAGATTGTACTGAAGTCACAATATTGAGATGCAAGAGTACTGAATGTTAATAGACCTCAAAAACCCTCCTGAAATATCCAACCATCTGATCATAAAAATGAGAAACCCTATTGAAAACCCAAACCAAGGCTACCACAGTGCATGTGAGCGAAGAGAAGATTTTTCTAGCCTTTAATGAACAGGGTCATAACTAACATATTTAAATAAGTAAATAATTAAAACATAATAAGTAGTTGTGTAAGAATGAAACTGCATATGAGAGTATGGTTGTTCAAATCAGTATTGTTTTTATGTGTTTTTAATATTTTTTGACTGGGGAGGGTAGAGGACTAGTGTTCTAAAGGTGCCAAATTTTTATGTATTTGAACAGATGCAGCTGTCTGTAATACAAAGTTGACCAGAACAAATGTGGTACTTTGTGATTAGAACAAATAAGTGATTCTTTTATTGAATTTGTTTCTGGTTGGAAATTTCTTAAGTGACTATAAATTAATGCTATCTCACATGAGACAAGCTAGTCATGTTTTTTTATTCTCTTGTCTCCATCAATCAGGGATGGCAAAATTTGGTTAAAACGTTATAGGGAGGGGAAGAAGGATGGGGAATCTTTGTAAATAGATATTATTCAGGGTGGTGCTTTTATTATTGTCATCACATGGCAAATCAAAAAGAATGAACCAAAACAAGTAAAACTATGAATAAAATTATGTGTTGTTAGTGCTTCTTGCTTGCTATTAGAGTGAAACATGTACACATTTCAGCTTGTTGGTGAGCAGATTTCTAATGGGAAAAGATGTTCAAATGATTTGATGGTCAGTACACCAATAATCTGGCTGATGGAGAACTGCTGAACACTATCAAATACCTGAAGTGTATGATGTTGCATGTCAACTTCATTTCAAGGAAATAAGAAGTAGTTATGATATTATAATTGTAGATCTGTGTAAAAATTAGTAATACAATTACTAGTAATTTAGTGCGAACACAATTCCAGTGTGTAATATAGTGGAACTGATTTAATAGCCAACTGAAATAATTTTATCCCAGTATTTGTAAAAGACAGTAGGATGCAATGGTTCATTGTCTTTAGTCATGTTTAACTGTCTCAGCGTGGCATTTACCTCTAGGAAGAGGATTAAAAATAACACCTCTGTTTCACTTTTGTTACAAAGAAAATATTAATTTTTTCCACCAGGCTGAGGATGAAATGTTGCCTGTTAACCCTTTCATTAGCTTTGTATGACAGTTGAGATGGTGCTTACATACACAGTTCTTTCAGTACATGCATGATATGCATGATACATTTGAACATGTCAGTGAATGCAAGTTACTGGATGAACAGCAACCATTTAGACAGTCTAAAGGGTTATGGAAACAAATTTGTGCAGTCATCAGGAAGCTCTCAAGCTGAAATGGGTAAGGAGATATATTTGTAGGTTATTTATTCGGAAAATTAAAAAGGAACCAAAAACCAGATGTTTTATTACTGCTATTATAATAGTGTTAAAAGTAAAGGGCAATAATACTGAAGTAAAAGAAATAAAAAATGAGGCATAAAAAGACAAGTTTAGAATGCACATGTACTGCTGTCTTGTAACTATTAATACATTGTGTACTGTTTGTTTTGTTTATTAAAGTGTGTATATTTAGAAAAGAAATGGTCTGACTGATGCTTGAAATAAGTCATACCTTAGTCCAGAGACCTCCTGGTAAATGGAAATCCTTCCAACATTCACATTCATACCACACAGTTATGGTTCGCAAGTCACTGGCAATTGATATGTAACTACGTACAGATAGCTTCATAGTATATAAGCATCCTCTTGCAGTTTGCACAGTTACTATTCATTGATTTTTGATAAAATATTTTTGTGTCATGGTCCAGGGGTATAATCCAGTAACTAATGTCGTGTACGAGTAGTAGTGATATACACATTTCAACTACTGATGGTTGTGTTATTGACAGCTTGGTTGTTTTGGTTCTGCGAAACTTTCATAAATACAGGAGCAATCCTCTGGTTAATCTGAAGACTTAGGTTACATTTTGGTGACTTGTATCGAAATTTTCATATTTTTCACTTTCGTGTTGTGTCATTTTTGTCACTGTCATCAGTATACTTTTCATTGTAATGGTGAGGAAGCTGTTACTGAGGAATCAAAAGACATTGTGATATGACTGATGCAGAGCTATAGACCAGTGTTGTTTTATGAATTACCAAGTATCATTTCTCTGTTTGAAAGGGTTACACAGAATATAGGAGAGTGAAGTTAAATTTAAAAGTAGTCGGGATCAGTCATTTAATACATGAGGCTTGTTCCAATGAAACCCATCTAGAGTGAAGGAGTTGAGGCCATTGATACACCACTTTATGCATCCTGTCCGCAAAGAATTCAATACTGGAACCATTGCACCCCCATGGCATTGACGTCTCTGTTTGACCAGAATGTATGGCCTGTAGCACTTGGTTTAGAGGCCCCAACATGTGAAATCCACACAGTAAAAGGAGATCTCAACCCATCACAGTTTATGAACAGCAGTGTATACTAAACAGTATTGGTTGTCTGTTGTGTAACTTGACCGCGCTCCTTGTGTGCATGACAAAACATGCCAGAATACTATTACTTGGTGGTGTGAAGCTCTGAGTTCAACAGAAGTGACGTGGAGAGATGGTGATGTTTGGGTTCTTGAACACAGCATAAACAGTCCTCTGATTGTAAAGACAACAATTAGAATGGCCTTCCCTTCAGATGGTTTGGATTGTAATTTCCTAGTGCAAGTCCATCAGAGAAGTGCATCTACCTCAGCCTGGTAGCACTGCTGATACTCTGGAAGTAGTACCATGTGCTTTCGCCTGTGACTATATGTTTTCATTTGTGTGAACATTTGTGATATCCTGGGTGTTACATGATTTTATGCATAGTGCTGACACACCTATTGAATTACACTGCTAGTGCAGGGATGCTCCAATGCCTTTGCATGAACAGCTTTCTTCACTTTTGCAGCATTGTTGGGCATCATATCAATGTGGGCATTGCCTGGCCATGTCTAATTATTCATTCCTTGCACACCTGAATGTTACAAATCCTTGATGTCACCTTAACGCTTAACGCTATTGACAGCCCTCAGCACCAAAGAAGTGGGTGACTGTGTTGGTCATATTTGGACCAATTCTGCTCCTACACTTTTCTTGTTTGTTATTTTTCAACCATTCTGTTGCACAGCTTAAGGTCAATGCTGTTGTGTTGCATGCAACACAATGTGCTCACGTACAACTCGCTGTATTGCCTAGTAGGGGTGTCGGAAATGGGTTGCTTTTAACAAACTGTGTGACACTCATTAAAAAACTAAAAGATTTATGTCATTGGCAACACCAGAGACTTTAGTACCACAGCAATCTGCATGAATCCATGATACTGGACCACAGAGATAACATGCAATCCTTGTGTTCAAAATAATCCATACAATTTTGAGTTAGAAGGTGCCAGAAGCAAGGCGGGTTCTTCTGGGGGATTTCAGGGCTCCATTCCATGGTAGGTAAGTAAAGTTTATTCTCAGAATAAGAGGCAGGAGGAGGAGAAGAAGACACTGAAATAGGCAATTATACAGGGTGTCCCAGGAGGAAAGGACCTAACTTCGGGAGAGTGTTCCCTAGGTCAAACTATACCGATATAACCCAAAACACCTATATCCAAAGTTCAATGGTTATGGAGATATTGGCCAGAGAAAAGTTTGGATTTCTTTGGTGTCTGCGCACTCTACTCTGTCAGTGACGTCATTCGCTTGACCTCCAATGCGACAATCCTGCAGTAGCCCCCCTACTTCAGCTGCATTCCTACGTTATCGCTAGATGCAGCTCACAGCGACGGACGACCTTGGCTACGGAACATACGAGTATGTTCAGAGTGTATAGTGGTTGGAAGTCGGTAGACAACTATGACACGTGTGAGTGTTTTTGTAGTTCTATTTAATGGCTTTATGTCACTCACAAGTTACTTTGATGTTATGTACAGATATTAACATTACAGAAACCACATATTCCTGCCAGTTTC
>Ga0123355_10009484_pt1 | contig 14809 bp, 15 predicted proteins | sample TergutEmb28metaG_3_FD_89872 | JGI IMG/M metagenome (GOLD analysis project Ga0123355, IMG submission 89872) | Embiratermes neotenicus P1 segment gut microbial communities from Petit-Saut dam, French Guiana - Emb289 P1 | ecosystem: Host-associated > Arthropoda: Insects > Digestive system > Gut ...
CTGACCGGGATCAATCCCGACGTGAACGTGGTCACCTACGACGTTCGCCTCGGCGCCGACAACATCCTCAGCATCTTCGCCGGCTACGACGTCATCCTCGACGGGACCGACAACTTCCCGACCCGCTACCTGGTGAACGACGCCTCGCTCAAGCTCGACATCCCCGTCGTGCACGGCTCGATCTTCCGTTTCGAGGGCCAGGCCAGCGTGTACCTGCCCCACGAGGGGCCGTGCTACCGGTGCCAGGTGCCCGAGCCGCCGCCGGCGGAGCTGGCTCCGTCGTGCGCCGAGGCCGGCGTTCTCGGGGTGTTGCCCGGGATCATCGGCAGCATCCAGGCGATGGAGACCATCAAGCTGCTGCTCGGCATCGGAGATCCGCTGGTCGGCAGGTTGCTTGCCTATGACTCGCTCGAGGAGAGCTTCCGCACCTTCAAGGTGAACCGCGACCCGGAGTGCGCGGCGTGCTCGATCCCCAAGGAGGACCTGGTGATCGCCGAGTACGACGAGCTCTGCATGCCCCACCCCATCCAGGCGCCGGCCGCCAGCTGAATCCTGACTCCCGGCCCGCCTGCCGCACGACTGGAGCGGCGGTGGGTTCGGAGGGGCGGTGGGGTCGGACCGGCGGCCGCAGGGGCTTGTGACTGATTTCGGTACCTGTGCGCGATCGCTGGACATGTGCGCGCTCACTGGTCAGTAGGCGTCACCTGCCCGTCACATGGACGCGGATCAGTCACATGGACAAGGCGAATCGGTCACAACGGGTCCGGCCCATCCGGCGCGGCGATCACCACAGCTGCGGGCGGCCGGCCGGCCCGCCCGCGACCCCCCGCCACGTCGCCCCGTCGCCCCGAGCGACGCCCCACCTCGTTTGATCGGACTGCCAGACCGTAGTACAATCCGGTCGTCGGGCTACCCGGTCCGACGCCCCGGGGCGGGCAAGCCCCAGGGAGCGTAATGTTTTGGGCGCGACCGGTCGCCGAGCGGCATGGCGACGGGTCCCGCCAGACCAGTCCAGGTGGCGATCGTTCCGGGGGGACACGATTCGATGGCATCAGCAGACCGTCTCGTCCGTTCATTGAGCCGTGGGTTGCCGGCGCACCGACCGGGAGTGGGCCGAGCAAGCCGGGCGTCCCGCTGGCGGATCCGGGCCATCGCCACCCTCCTGGCGCTGCCCGCCATCCTGGCGGCGCTGATCGTGCCGGCCCCGGTCGCCGGCGCCCAGGGCTCGTTCACGCCGCAGCCGGTCAAGGCCGGCGGGTCGATGACGATCCTCGAGGTGCAGGGCCTGGACGGCTCGTGGCCCACCGGTCTCGACCCGGCGACCAGCCTCACGCCGGCGTCGAACATGGACGAGATGAACTCGATCTATGGGTCCCTCTTCGAGTTGGCCGGCAAGAACGGCACCAACATCCCCGACCTCGCCACCGGCTACAAGATCTCGAAGGACGGCAAGACCGTCGACATCTTCATCCGCCACGGGGTCAAGTTCTCTGACGGGTCCCCGTTCAACGCCGCCGCCGTCGTCTACAACTGGACGCGCGACTTCGCGATGAAGGCGAACGACGACCCGTCCTGGCCGATCACCACGACGAACCCGTTCACGACCAAGGGCCCCTATACGGCCGAGATCCACCTGACGGTGCCGTACACCCCCCTCATCTCGACGATCCACATTCACGATGTCAACTGGATCGTCTCGCCGACTTCACTCAAGAGGATGGGGGAAGCGGCGTACAAGCTCGCCCCGGTCGGCGCCGGTCCGTTCGTCGTCGTGAAGGACACGCCGCCGACCGAGCTCCAGCTGAAGAAGAGCCCGACCTACTGGCAGAAGGGTCTGCCGGAACTGGACAGCCTCACCTTCAAGGCGGTGAGCAGCGACAACTCGGCGCTCGACGCGATGCAAGCCGGTGAGGCCCAGGCCTATATCGACCTGACCAACCACCAACTGGTGAAGACGTTCCAGTCGAGCTTCAAGGTGACGCCCGAGGAGAGCGCCGACCCGCTCGACGTGCAGTTCAACACGACCCATCCGCCGTTCAACAACAAGATCGCCCGCGAGGCGGTGGCCTACGCGACGGACTCGGCCACGTTGAACAAGGAGATCTACGGCGGCTCGACCCCGCTCGTCCAGGGCATCACCGGTCCCGGAGGCCTCTTCTACCAGCAGAAGGTCCCCGGCTTCCGCAGCTACAACCTGGCCAAGGCCAAGGCGCTCGTGAAGCAGATGGGCGGCCTCAGCTTCAGTCTGCTCGGCAGCGCCAACGGCGTGGGGCTGGCCGAGTCCGAGGCCCTGCAGACGATGTGGAAGGCGGCGGGCATGAACGTGAAGCTCACCCTTTCCCCGGACCTGGCGAGTCGCATCGCCTCCTTCCGCCAGAACAGCTGGCAGATCAGCAACGGCGGTGACGGATCATGGGATCCCGCCGGCGGCGTCGGCGTCTGGTTCTTCTTCCTGTCGGATTCGCTGTACACGGGAGTCCACGACCCCAAGCTGGACGCGCTCATCAACAAGGCCACCGAGGTGAACCAGGACGAGCGTGGCGCCGTCTATCAGCAGGTCTCCAAGTACATAAGCGACCAGGAGTACGCGGTGCAGATGTTCACCGCGCCGCTGTTCAACGCGGCCACGAAGAACATCTACGCCCCTTGCCTGACCACCACCTGCCCGACGATCGAGACCGTCCCCGAGGTGTTGTGGCAGTACGCCGGCTACACCAAGTGAGCTGAGACACGGTGCCCACGGTCACTGCCGGTGACCTCGAGTGCCACTACGAGGAGGACTATTTCGGGGATCCCTGGGTCTCGGATCCGCCGGTCATCCTCGTGCAGCACGGGTTCCAGGGCAGCGTTGCCACGTTCCAGAAGTGGATCCCCGCCCTCGCCTCGCGCTACCGGGTCATCCGCCGGGCGCTCTTTGCCCACGACGGCACGGGCTCCGGCCGGCCCGATCATGACCTCTCGCTCGACGGGCTCGCCGATGATCTCGTCGCATTCCTCGACGCGCTGGGGATCGGTTCCGCTCATTTCCTCGGCACCCACACCGGGGGTATGAGCGGCATTCCCCTCGCCGTCCGCCACCCGGACCGCGTCCGCTCCCTCGGCCTGCTGGATTGCCCGCTGCGTACGAGCGCCCTGCAGACCCGGCTGGTCCAGAACCTCCCCGACGACCTGCGCGCCAAGTACCCGACCTGGAGCGACGCCATCCGCGGCTTCGGCGGGTACTTCGCCTGGTACGACGCCACCCGGGGAGCCGGAACCGGCCCGATCGAGAAGTGGCAGCGCGAGGGCCTCTCGCGTTGTGACGACGCCGGGCTGGAGCGGTACGTGGCTGCCATGAGGAACTTCGACACCGAGGGATATCTGGCCGAGGTCGGCGTCCCGACGCTGATCATCGCCCTCACGGGCTCGACGGTCACGACCCTCGAGGACCAGCTCCGGATGCGGCAATCCATTCCGGACTCCGAGATCTCCTTCGTCGAGGACGACGCCCGGGCGCACGGGAACGGCTCGCAACGGGGCGTCGAGGCGCGCATGGTGCAGATGGCTCCGAGCGAGCCGGATCTCCCGAAGCGCTACCTTTCGTTCCTCGAGGCTCGCTTCCCGAGTCCCGAGGGTGCTGCCTAGACTTCGCAAGGAGCGATAGTTCCGCGTCCGGGCGTGACCTTCCGGGCCACCCGGCTTCTCATAGGGGGAGACCACCGACATGGCCACAGAAGCACCCATCCGCCGGCACCACCACATCACCTTGTGCGTCGGTGGTGCCCAGGAGGACTACGACTTCCACACCCAGGTGCTCGGCCTGAAGAGCGTGAAGAAGACGGCGCTTTATGACGGCGACGTGCCGATCTTCCACCTCTACTACGGCAACGACTTGGGCGAGGAGTCCACGCTTGTCACCTGCTTCCCCATGCGCCAATCCGGACGCGTCGCCCGCCGCGGGACGAACCAGGCCCGCACCCTCATGCTTTCGGTGCCGTCCTCCTCGCTTTCCTATTGGCACGACCGGCTCACCTCGCAGGGGTTCGCCGTGACGGAGAGCGAGCACTTCGGCGAGAAGGTGCTCGAGTTCACCCACCCCTGCGGCCTCCCCTACGAGCTGGTCGGCGTCGACGACGACCCGCGTGAGCCGTGGGGCAAGGGGACCGTTCCCGCCGAGCACGCCATCCGCGGCACGCACGGCCTCACGGTGTCGGTCCGCAACCTCGACGTCGCCAACGAGTTCGCCACCGCCGGCTGGACGGCGAAGCTCGAAGCGGAGGAGACGGACCGGACCCGCTACGTCCTCGACGAGGGCGGCTCCGGGCGGATCATCGACTACATCGCCGAGCCGGGCCTCCCGGACGCCGGCTGGACCTACGGCGAAGGCATGATCCACCACACCGCCTTCCAGGTCGACGACGAGGCCGCCCAGGGGAACGTCAAGTTCTACCTCGAGGGGCTCGGGTTCACCGACGTGTCCGAGCAGAAGGACCGCGGCTATTTCCTCTCGGTCTACGTCCGCACGCCGACCGGCGCCCTCTTCGAGGCCACCGTGTCGAAGCCCCAGGGCTTCACGATCGACGAGACCTACGAGAACATGGGCTCCGAGTTCCAGGTCCCGCCGCAATTCGGCTCCGTCGAGGACGTGGTGAGCCAGCTCGAGCCGCTCGTCTGGTAGTCGGCAGATCAGTTGGTCAAAGGGGGCGGCGCGCGCCGCCCCCTTTCTCGCGGACCGGGCCCGCCGCGGTGCCCGGCAGGTTGAGCCGGATTGCCAGACCGTAGTACAATCCGACAAACGGGTTGGGGTAGGGGGGAGTCAGTGCCGAACGTCGTCGACACGCAGGTGGCCAACCGGCGTGACAGCCGGGTGGCCATGCCCGACGGGGAGATCCTCCTCCAGCAGGGCGGCTCCGGACCGCCGCTGTTGTTCCTCCACGGCGGGGGCGCCGGCACGTGGGGCCGTCTCCAGGACCTCCTGGCCTCCTCGTTCGACGTCCTCGCCCCCGTCCATCCCGCCTTCGGTGCCTCCGACGAGATGGAGGGGGTCGAGGGGATGGACGACCTCGTGTACCACTACCTCGACCTGCTCGACCGCCTCGAGCTCGGCCGGGTGGCGCTGGTCGGGTCGTCGTTCGGGGGGTGGCTGGCCGCGGAGTTGGCCGTGCACTCCCCGCAGCGCTTCTCCGAACTGGTCCTGATCTCGCCCGTCGGTTTGCGGATTCCCGAGCACCCACTGCGGGACATCTTCTTGATGACCCCCGACGAGCGCGTCGAGATTCTTTTCCGCCATCCGGAGCGGTTGCCGGCGCCCGACCCGACCGACACCGACGCCATTTTGACCAACTACAAGAACATGATGGCGCTGGCGAGGTTCGGGTGGAGCCCGTTCATGAACAACCCCAAGCTCGAGCGCCGCCTGTATAGGGTCACCGCCAGGACGCTGGTCGTCGCGCCCGCCGAGGACCGCCTGGTCCCCCGGGCCCACGACGAGCGCTACGCCTCGCGCATCGCCGGGGCGAGGTTGATCGTGGTCGACGACGCCGCCCACGTGGCCGAGATGGAAACGCCCGAGGCGATCGCGGCGCCGATCCTCGAATTCCTCACCGGAGGCGCCCGATGAAGTTCAACTTCTTTCACCTGATGCCCTACCCCTATCTGCCGGACGATTTCGACGAGCGGTACTCCTCGATGTCGCTCAATTATCCGAATCGCTACTTCGACCCGGGCATCGGGAGGGAGCTCTATCACCGCTATCTCGACCAGCTCGAGTGGGCGGAGGAGCTCGGGTTCGACGGCCTGGCGGTCAACGAGCACCACCAGACGTCCTACGGGTTGATGCCGGCCCCGAACATCATGGCCGCCGCCCTCGCCCGGCGGACCAGCCGGGCCCAGATCATGGTGCTCGGCAACGCGATCCCGGTCCGCGACAACCCGTTGCAGGTGGCCGAGGAGATCGCCATGCTCGACCATCTGACCGACGGGCGGCTCGTGTCCGGGTTCGTGCGGGGGATCGGCTGGGAGTACTTCGCCCACAGCGTCAACCCGACCCGGTCCTCCGAGCGCTTCGAGGAGGCCCACGACCTGATCATCAAGGCGTGGACGACCGACGAGCCGTTCGCCTACGTCACCCGCAACTACGAGTACCGCTACGTCAGCATCTGGCCCCGCCCCCTGCAGCAGCCCCACCCGCCGATCGTGATGGCGGGCGGCGGGACGCCGGAGACGACCAGATGGGCGGCCAAGCACCGGCATCTGTACATGGCGGTGATCGCCCCGACCCCCTCGATCAAGCGATGGTTCGACAACTACCGGCGAGTCGCGGCCGAGGACGGCTGGGAACCGGGCCCCGACCGCTTCGGCTGGGTGACGCCCTGCTACGTCGGCGAGACCGACCGCAAGGCGATCGACGAGGCCCGGGAGCCGATCGAGTGGTACTTCAACAAGTCGCTGCGCCAGCCGCCCGGGGCCGGACTGCCCCCCGGCTACATCTCACTCGATGCGATGCGCGCCTCACTGGCCTCGGGCCAGGTCCGGGGCGCAGGGAGGGGGGCGACCACGATCGAGGAACTGATCGCCGGCGGGTTCATCGTCGTGGGCAGCCCCGACACCGTCAGCGAACGGATCGCCGAGCTGTCCGAGACCCTCGGCTTCGAGCACCTGGGGGTGAACCTGACGGTCGGCAGCATCGCGGAGTCACAGGCCCGCGAAAACATCGAGGCGTTTGCCAAAGAGGTCATGCCGCGGTTCCGCTCCGCGGCCGAGCAAGAGTCCGCGCAACAGGGAGGGGAAGGGACATGAGCGACGCAGGAGAAGTGGTCCGCAAGTTTTTTGCCACGTTGAGCACCGGCGACTTCGACGCGATCGGGGAGTTCTTCGACGACGAGTCCGTCTGGACGTCTGGCAACGTGGGCCGGACCCAGCCCCCGCCGAAAGGCCGGGAGGCGATCATCGAGGGCTTCTTGAAGCCGATCCGCCTGGGCCTGTTCGAGGAGGGGGACCCGAAGGTCGAGATCCAGACGCTCATCGTGGACGGCGACCGGGTGGCCGCCGAGACCATCGGGCGCGGGAGGGGGCGCGACGGTGCGCCCTATGAGAACCAGTACGCCTTCGTCTTTCAGGTCGCCGGCGAGCGGATCCGCTTCATGAAGGAGTACATGGACACCGCCTACGCCGGACGCTTCACCCAGGGCGTCCGGGACCACCTGGCGCAGGGGTGAGGGGCACCGATGGTTGACGTGATCGACGAGCTCCCGGCGGCCACGGCCGTCTACGAGGGGCTGATGGCCCAGATACACGAGCGTCGAGCCGAGCTCGAGGCGACCTCCGCCGATGCCGATGCGCTGCGCACCCTCCCGCCCCCGGCCGTGGAGATCCTCCGCGAGCTCGGCATCTTCTGGCTGAAGGTGCCCGAGGAATTGGGCGGCAACCCGATCGACCCGTTGCAGTTCTCCGACGTGATCGAGGAGCTCGCCTACATCGACGCCTCGTTGGGATGGACGGCGATGATCGGCGCCGGCTCGGGGGGCATCGCGGCGAGTCTCCTTCCCGACGATGGGGCGAAGGAGGTGTTCCTGGACGCTCCGGCGCGCCCGACCTTCGCCGGACAGCCTCGGGCCCGCACGATGGCGAAGCGGGTCGACGGCGGGTTCATCGTCAGCGGACGGTGGAGCTTCTCGAGCGGGATCCACCACGCCGACTGGGTGATCGGGGGGTTCCACACCGAGGATGAGGACCCTCCGAATCCCTTCGGGACCGGGTTCATCGTGCCGAAGTCGCAGGCCACGGTGTTCGACAACTGGCACGTTGCCGGGCTGGCCGGCACCGGAAGCAGCGACTACGCGCTGGACGAGGTGTTCATCCCGACGACCCACACCGGCATGCGGCGAGGGGTGCCGCCGAAGCGCAGCGGGGCGCTGTGGCGTCAGGAACCGCTGGTCCTCGTCGGCAACGAGCTCCCGGCCGTCGCCGTCGGCATCGCGCGCCGGGCCCTGGACCGGGTGGTCGAAATGGCCGCCGGCACGATCCGGGGGATCGGCGGGACGCCGCTGGCAGAGCGCCCGGCGTTCCAGCAGGCACTGGCGAGGGCGGAGGTGCAGTGGCGGGCAGCACGCCTCGTCTACCGCGACGCCGTCGGGGAGGCCTGGGAGGCCGTCCTCCGGGATGGCCAGGCTCCCGAGCGCGCCAACCTCGCCGTGGCAACCGCGCAGACCTACGTCACCGACGCCTGCGCCGAGGTCGTCATGGAGGTTGTCCGCTTCGGGGGCGGCCGGGTGATCGCCCTCAGCAACCCGCTCCAGCGCCACCTCCGCGACGCCCTGGCCGCCCGCCAGCACCTGGCGGCGACCGACGAGCACTACGAGCGCGCCGCCCAGGAGTGGCTGCGCCGCGCGCATGGCGAAGGGACGGCACCGTGAGCACCCATGGGTGCGAACCGACGAGCACAGATTGGTGCAGCATCCGAAGGATGGTGCACCAATGAGCGACGCCGGCCCTTCGTCCGCCGTCTACGAGGTGCTGGCCGTGCGCTACGGCAAGCGGGTGGGCAGGAAGAGCGAGACCTACCTCAACTACCACCTCTACGGCGAGCACGACGGCCCGCTGCCGATGGACTACTTCGTCTGGGTGGTCCGCAACGCCGAGCGCACCGTCGTCGTCGACACCGGGTTCCGACCCGACGTGGGGGCGCGGCGGGGCCGCGAGCTGCTGGTCGACCCGCCCGAGGGTCTGGCGGAGGTCGGGGTCGACCCGGCGTCCGCCGAGGTCGTGGTGGCGACCCACGCCCACTACGACCACATCGGCAACCTCCACCGTTTCCCGGCCGCCGAGGTGGTGGTCTCCCGGCGGGAATTCGAGTTCTGGACCGGGCCGTACGGCAAGCGGCTGCAGTTCGCCAGTTCCACCGAGGCACCCGAACTGGCAGTCCTCGCCGAATTGGGTGAGAAGGATCGGTTGAGCTTCGTCGACGGTCGGCAGCAGCTGGCGCCGGGGATCGAGTTGATCGACGTCGGCGGCCACACCCCGGGCCAGATGGTGACCGTCGTGCAGACCGGCTCCGGCCAGGTGGTCCTGGCCAGTGACGCCGTCCACTACTACGAGGAGTACGAGCGCGACCGCCCGTTCTCGATCATTGCCAACCTCGCTGACGCCTACCGGGCGTTCGACACCATCCGGGAGCTGACATCCGGCCCCGGTGGGATCCTCGTCGCCGGGCACGACCCTGACGTCATGACGCGTTTCCCGGCGTACGCGGGCGGTCGGGAGGGCCTGGCGGTGCAGGTGGCGTGAACATGTTCGGCTCGGCGCCTGCGGGGGAGGCGTCTCGTTGACCTACCCGTCGCTTGCGGGAGGAGTGGCCGTCGTCACCGGGGCGGCCGGCGGGCTCGGCTCGGCGTCGGCCCGACGCCTCGCCGGCGAGGACGCCCGGCTCGTCCTCGTCGACCTGGACGGGGACCGCCTGGCAGCGGTCGCTGCCGGCCTCCCCGGCGAGGTGGAGTGCGTGGTTGCCGATGTGTCCGAAGAAGCCGGGGTCGAGCGGTACATGACCGCGGGGCTCGAGCGCTTCGGACGGGTGGACTACCACCACCTGAACGCCGGCATCTCGGGGTCGCTCGCGCCGATCCCCGAGCTCAGCGCCGCCGACTTCGACTCGGTGATCGCCGTCAACCTGCGGGGGGTGTTCTTGGGCGTGCGGGCGGCGTTCCGCGAGTACGAGCGCCAGCCGCCGCGGCCGGCCGGTCCCGGGGCGATCGTGCTCACCGCCTCGATCGCCAGCCTGCGGGGGAGCGCCGACCTGATCCCGTACCAGACGTCCAAGCACGGCGTCCTCGGCATCCTGCGTGGCGCAGCCCTCTACGGGGGACCGCTCGGCATCCGGGTCAACGCCGTCGCTCCGGGCATCGTCCCGACCGAGCTCTTCGCCGGCGCCGCCGGCGCCCCGGGGGGACGGGACGACATGGTGCAGCGGGCGAGCACCACGCCGCTGCGGCGGGCCGGCACGGGGGACGACATCGCCGGCGTGGTGGCGTTCCTCCTGAGCGACGACGCCGCCTACATGACCGGCGAGGTGGTCTCCGTGGACGGCGGCGCCGCAGCCGTCAGTACGGTGCGACCTTCTGGCGGAGCCGGCGCGTGGGATACCTCGAAAATCGACCGATTGTTGTATGATGATCATGCGAACAGCCGGTCACACATCCCTGAAGAGCGTGATCGGGAGGAGATCGACGGTGAGCACCGCAGCTGAGTCCCAAACGGCCGAACGACGCGTCGGCATGATCGGGCTGGGCAACATGGGCGGCCGGATGGCACGCCGCATGGTCGACCACGGGTTCACGGTGTTCGGCTACGACACGCGGCCCGGCCTGGCCGAGGCCGCCGGCGCGACGCCTGCCGCCTCGCTCGCCGAACTGGTCGGGGCGGTCGACGTCGTGTGCATGTCCCTGCCCGACAGCCACGTCATCGAGCCGTTGGTGCTCGGAGAGGCCGGGGTCCTGGCCGGTGCGCGGCCCGGACAGGTGGTCGTCGACCTGTCGAGCGCCGCCCCGGGGTCGACGGTGCGGATCCACGAACGGCTTGCGGAACAGGACGTCGTCTACATCGACGCGGGGATCTCCGGCGGGGCGTCGGGCGCCGAGAAGGGCACCCTCACGATCATGGCCGGTGGCTCTCCCGAGGTGCTGGAGCAGATCTCCTGGGTGTTCGAGCCGATCGCCGCCAAGGTGTTCTGGATGGGTGGCTCGGGGGCCGGACACACCACCAAGCTGCTCAACAACTTCTTGAACGGCGTGAGCCTCGCCGCCACCGCCGAGGTGATGGTGGCGGCCCGCAAGGCCGGCCTCGATCTCACCCGGGTGCTCGAGGTGATCAACGCCAGCAGCGGGGTGAACTACGCGACCCTCAACCGCTTCCCGCACATCGTCAAGGGTGACTACCTCGAGGGGGGCCTCACCGGGTCGTTGATGACCAAGGACATCGCCTTGTACGTCGACCGGGTCAGCGAGCTCGGGGTCCCGTGCCTGAACGCCGCCGGCCCGCTGGCCACGTTCGGGCTGGCGAACAACCTCGGCTACTCGGAGCAGATCAGCAACCGGGTGGTCGACGCCATAGGCGACGTGTCGGGGGGCGTCCGCCTCTACGACGGCGAATCGTGAGCTCGTGAACGAGAAAGGAGCCGCTGCCGTGACGGATGGGCACGACCGCATGGCCACGGGGGAGAGGATCCGCCGGGAGGTGCTCGGATCCGAGCACGTCGACCGGTCACTCGCGCAGGTGAGCGACTTCAGCCGGCCGGTGCAGAACCTGGTCACGGAGGTGGCTTGGGGCGAGGTTTGGTCGCGCCCGGGGCTCGATCGCCGGACCCGCAGCCTGCTGAACCTGGTGATGCTCACGGCTCTCAACCGCCAGACCGAGTTCGCCGTGCACGTCCGTGGGGCGATCCGCAACGGCGTCAGCGAGCAGGAGATTCAGGAGGCGCTGCTGCAGACCGCCGTCTACTGCGGCGCTCCAGCGGCCCTCGAGGCATTCCGGACGGCGGAGCGGGTCCTGAAGGAACTGGCGGAGAGCGACGGCGCCGGTTCGACGGCAGCTGGTTCGACGGCAGCGGGTTCGACGGCTGCGGGTTCGACGGCTGCGGGTTCGACGGCGGTGGGGCCGTGAGCGAGACCGGCGCACGCGTGGGGACTCAGCGAGTCGGGTTCGTCGGCCTGGGCCACATGGGGATCCCGATGACCCGGCGGCTGCTCGAAGCCGGCCACCACGTGGTGGGCTTCGACATCTCCCCGGCCGCCCGGAGCGCGCTGGCTGCGCAGGGGGGAGAGGTCGCCGACACGTTGACCGGGGTGGCGACCGGCGCCGACGTCGTGATCCTGATGCTGCCCGGCTCGCCCACCGTCGAGCAGGTGCTCGGGCCCGATGGACTGCTCGACGCGCTCGCGCCCGAGACCCTGCTCGTGGACATGAGCTCATCGGAGCCGGCCCGCACCCAGGCGCTGGCGGAGCGCGCCGCCGCCCGGGGCACGACGATGATCGACGCCCCGGTGTCGGGTGGGGTGCGCGGAGCGGAGGCCGGTACGCTCACGATCATGGTCGGCGGTTCCGACGCCGCGTTCGAGCAGGTCCGGCCCCTGGTCCAGTCCATGGGAGGCCGGGTCGTGCACGCGGGGCCCGTCGGGGCCGGCCACGCGGTCAAGTCACTCAACAACCTGATGTCCGCAACGCACCTTTTGGCCAGTTCGGAAGCCATGCTTGCCGGGATTGCCTTCGGGCTCGACCCGTCGGTGATCCTCGAGATCGTGAACGGCTCGAGCGGGCGGAGCGGCTCGACGGAGCTGAAGTGGCCCGAATACGTGCTGACGGGCACCTACGGCGCGGGCTTCTCGATGGAGCTGATGGTCAAGGACCTGCGGATTGCCCTCGACCTCGCCCGCCAGGGCGGGGTGCCGGCGAGATTCGGCGAGCTGGCTGCGGAGATGTGGGCGGAGGCGCTGTCTTCGTTGCCGGCGGGCGCTGACCACACCGAGATCGTGCGGTGGCTCGACAAGGTGGCCGCGCCCTCCGGTGTTGCCGCCGAGGCGCGTGTGCGATGACCGAGGTGGCCGGGTCCGGCAGCTCGGCGTCTCCGGGGGGCCTCGGCCTCGGACAAAACGGCATCGGCCGGGTCGCCGCACCGCTGCGCGAGCAGGTGGTCACCTTGATCCGCCAGGCCATCCTCGATTTCCGGCTGAAGCCCGGCCAACGCCTCGTCGAGCGCGAGCTCATCGAGCAGTTGGGCGTGTCCCGCACGACGATCCGTGAGGTGCTGCGGCAGCTGACGACGGAAGGTCTGGTCACCGTCATCCCGCAGAAGGGGGCGATTGTCACGGCCCCCTCCCCCGAGGAGGCGGAAGACATCTACGAGATGCGGGCCGCGCTGGAGGCGCTGGCCGTCCGCCGGTTCGTGGAGCGCGCCACGGCGGAGGAGGTCGTCAAGCTCCGGGCCGCGTACGAGGCCATGGAGAAGGTGCTCGAATCGGACGGCGACATCCAGGCCCATCTCGGGGCCAAGGACCATTTCTACGGGGTCCTGCTGGCGTCGAGCCCGTCGATCGAGCAGGTCCTCGGAGGCCTGCAGGCCCGGGTACGCATGCTCCGGGCGACCTCGCTCGGCGTCCCGGGCCGGCGAGCCGAGGCGGTGGCCGAGATCGGCACCCTGATGGATGCCATCGAGGCGCGTGACGCCGACCGGGCTGCGGAGGCGTGCATCCACCACGTGCGCCGGGCGGCCAGCACCGGGCTCGCCCGACTCGCCGAGGGCGACGCGGGTGACCCGACCGTGCTGGCGGAGGGCTGAATCGGCGATGGCGGCACCGGGTTGGGCGGCGCTGGGTTGGGCGGCACGGTGTTGGGTGGCGCGGTGTCGGGTGGCACGGTGTTGGGCGACACGGTGTCGGGTGGAGGCATTGGCTTGATCGACGAGGACTCGGTCGTCGGATTGGAGGGCGGCGCAGGTCTCCCGTTCGTCATGGACGGGGTGGTGATCCGCGGCGAGCAACGGGGTCGCCAGCTCGGGTTCCCGACCGCCAATCTCCGTCCCCCCGAGAATCGCGCCCTGCCCCCCAACGGGGTGTACGCCGGCCGGGTCACCCTCGACCGGTTCCCCGGGCGCTGGGTCGGGGCAGTCAACATCGGGGTTCGCCCCCAGTTCGAGACGGCGCTCGGGCTGCTCGTCGAGGTGCACATCCTCGACTTCAACGGCGACCTGTACGGCTCCCGGCTCCACCTGGAATTGGTCGCGTGGCTGCGCGACGAGCGGCGCTTCGATTCGGTGGATGACCTGGTGGCCCAGATCCAGCGGGACCTGGAGGCCTGCCGGGAGGCCGTGCCGCTCTAGAGGGAGTGCCCCTGACGAGAGGACAGCGCGTCGTGTTTCAGGCCCGAGCCGGCGACGCGGCGGCGCTCTGGAAGGCCCCGATCCGCTCGGCCATCTCCTCTGGCTGGTCCTGGATGAGCAGGTGGCCGCCGGCGAGCGTCTCGACCTGGGCGCCCGCGATCGCGGCCGCCCAGCGGGCGGCGTAGCCGACCTGGACGACGGGGTCGTCGTTGCCCCAGTAGACCCTCGTCGGGGCGGAGATGCGGTAGAGCCGACGGGCGAGGCTGTGGTCCGGGAAGGGCCAGACAAACTTCAGCGTCGCCGTCATGGCCTGCACGGCGGCGACGATGTGCTCCTCGTCCTCCTGGTCGACGGGCTCGGTTCCCTCCGCGGAAAAGCGGTTGAACCACGTCGCCGGCCGCCACTGGGCCAGGTCAGGGGTCGGCTCCTCCTCGCTCCACAGCCCGAATGGCGCCAGGAGGGCGAGGCTCGTCGCCCGCTCCGGGAAGTGCGCCGCGAGCTCGGCGGCGACCAGCCCGCCGAACGAGTGCCCGACGACATGGGCTCGATCAAGTTCGAGGGACCGGAGGAGATCGTCGAAGTACAAAGCCACGTCGTGGCCGTTGTCGAGGTCGTCGAGCTCGTCAAGCGAGTCGAAGCCCGGGAACCGGGGAACGATCACGTCGAAGCTCTGCGCCAGCGACTCGACGAAAACGTCGTCGCCGGCGGGGACGACCATGGAGCGCAGGTAGAGCACGGGGTCGCCTGACCCGTGGCGCGAGTAGTGGGCGACCCGCCCGCTCGCCAGCGTGACTTCCACGAGCTCGGCGCTCATCGGGCAGCCGTCCCGACGCCCCGGCCGGTCCCCGGCGCCTCTCCGGCCCCGTTGGCATCGTTGGCGGCAGGCACAGGCGGCACAGGCCTGGGGGCCCAGGGATCCTCCCACACCTCGAAGGTGGGCCGCAGCACCGGCATTACGTCGGCAGC
>Ga0123355_10009485_pt1 | contig 14808 bp, 3 predicted proteins | sample TergutEmb28metaG_3_FD_89872 | JGI IMG/M metagenome (GOLD analysis project Ga0123355, IMG submission 89872) | Embiratermes neotenicus P1 segment gut microbial communities from Petit-Saut dam, French Guiana - Emb289 P1 | ecosystem: Host-associated > Arthropoda: Insects > Digestive system > Gut ...
GGCGAAAAAAAACCCCTTTCAAAACAAATACATAAACTTCACAAAAAAAAAAACATTGATAAAAAAAAAAAAAAAAAGGGTTGGTTGGTGGGGGGTGGAGGGGGAGAAAAAGAAGAAAGGGGGGGGGGGGGGGGGGGGGGCCACAGGGAACAATGCGAAATGCGAAATGAGGTTTTCACAGCGATGAGGATTGATAGCGTGATCACCTGCGTTATGACACGATACTTCAGGCCCGAAGACAGAAGCAATATGTTCCCGCGAGACTACATAGTGGCATAACCCGTACGGCAACAGGGTACAGGAGGAGCATGTTACATTCCGGCAAGAGAGACCAGATAACCTGAAAAAGTTATATTCAGGAAACAGGGTTCAAGAATCTGAAAAAAGTCACATTTAAGAAACAGGGCTTAGACTGAAAATGTTACATACAGAAAACAGGAAATAGGGCTGGGACAGTCTGAAAATGTTACATTCAGGAAACAGGGCTCAGATAATCTGAAAATGTTGCATTCTACAAACAGAGCTCGGACAATCTGAAACATTCAACAAACAGGGCTCAGACGATCCGAAAATGTAACATTCAGGAAACAGAGCTTTGACAGTCTGAAAACATAACATTCAACAAACAGGGTTCAGACAATCCGAAAATGTTACATTCAAGGAACAGGGCTCAGAAAATCTGAAAATGTTACATTCAATAAACAGGGATCACGTAATCTGAAGATGTTCCTTTCAAAGAACAGGGATCACACAATGAGACAAAGTAATAAATAATACAGGGAAGTTTTAAAATTTTCGGTTTACTGGGTTAAAATCACTTTCCTTTCCTCCCTCCCGCCGAAGAAACGTAATTATATTTCATCTCGTTGTGAGAAAACAAACGAAAAATCTGACTCCGTGCGGATGGCGATGTTGCAATTAACAACACACAAGAAAACACGCCATTTTCTTAAATCTTCAGATTCTGTATTTCTTCTTGGTGTTACGGTTCATTTTTTAGCCGCTTTCTTGCAGAATCTCAGTAAATGAAGATAATAATTGTGAGGTACAGCAGAACTCCATTTATCCGGATGAATTGGGACGGCGAGCCATTCGGATATGCAGAAAATCCGGATAAGTGGATTTTACTTTGAAAATAGGCTACATTGGCAGTTTGAAGTAGAAAAATAATTCTACAAACTGCTATTTTAGGCTAAATATTTATTTACGTACTAATAAAACATAAATACGTAACTCATTACATGCACTTGACAATTGGTGAAAAAATTTAAGCCATTGAAAGACGTAGTAATTACAGAAAGAAAATGTTTACCCGAAGGGGCAAGCCGATCTGGATAACCAGTGTACGGATAAGTGGAGTTATACTGTATTAGGTTCTCACGCCTGGTTTCGTTACATTCACAGTAAATTGTATTTTATCTACAGATTAAAGCCAATTACGCCAAATATTACTGTTTCTTTGCAACAACAAACCCTGTCCCTGAACATATTCGGCTGCCTGACATCTCTGGAAGATAATGGACTAATGCGGATGAACCACGGCAAGAAGAAAAATACCCACAGACTGTTGCAATTCAAGACCTCTACGAGGGGGTGGTGATAAGTCCTTAGCCCGAACAGGAAGGAAACAAGCTACAGCGACCAAACGCGGGATTTATTCAACATACTCCCCACGAAGCTCAATGCAATTCTTAGCCCGTTGCTCCAACCTTTGCAAGCCTCTCAAAACAAAATTCAGAAGGTTGTCCATCCAAGTCTCCGCGGCAGCAATGACCTCCGCTTCGGACGAAAAATGGCTAACTTTCAATTGTTTTTTTTTTTTAGTCCAGGGAACAGGTGGTAGTCCGACGGGGCCAGATCCGGAAAATAGGGTGGGTGATCAAGACAATGGAAGCCCAGGTAGACCAGGTCCATCTGGGTTGCAAGTGCCCGGTGGGCCGGGGCATTGTCGTGCAAGAAGAAGACTCCCTTGGTGACCTTCCCGCGGCCGGCGTTTTTCCTTCAATTGCACCAGCAGAGATGAGTAATACCCCGCCTTGATAGTTTGGCCCTTTGGAAGATAATCTATGAGGACGATGCCGCTTTGATCTAAAAAATTCGAGGCGAGAAATTTTCCAGCGGATTTTTGCACTCGGAAATTTTTGGGGCGGGGTGAGCCGCTATGCCACCACTCCATTGATTGTTGCTTTGTCTCCGAGTCAGAGTGATATAACCAGGTTTCGTCCATGGTCACCAATCGCGACAGGAAATCATTTGGATCAAGGTGAAAAAATGCCAAAAGTTACTCAGACTGGCACCGTTGACGTTTTTGATCTGCGTTCAGGCATTTCGGAACCCACTTCGCGGAGAGTTTCCGCATGTCCAAATCTTCATGAATGACGGATCCAGTCCGCTCACGTGAGATGCCCAGTTGCTCAGCTATTGATTTAGCCGAAATCCGGTGGACTTCCAAGATTAGCTCGTGAATTTGATCAACAATCTCCGGGGTGGTCACTGTTTTGGGTCGTCCAGGAAAAGGAGCATCACATGTGGAAAAATCACCACGTTTAAATTGGGCTAACCAGTTTTTGACGGTGGCATACGATAGTGCATGTTCCCGTAATGTTTTTGTCAGAATGGCGTGCCCCTTGCAGGAACAAAAACTTGATGATAGCTCGCGTCTGCATGTTGTTGAAATCGCGCGCGTCGCCTGACGTGCTTCCTTTCAGCCTCTGTAACAAGAAAAGACTTGCAATTCGGCACATGAACAGACCCCTCTTTCCAACGACACTATCGATTCCGTCCTATCACATCGGGAGGTAGGTCGGGCTAAGGACTTATCAGCACCCCCTCGTATCTTGTGTCTCGACTGGAAATTACCCCCAAATTCACACGTGTGAACTGCAAAACTTTCACATCCTGTATACATAACTTGTTTTATACACCGCGTTTTTTGAACCGGAAACACGTCACTGGGCTATGGAGCGAAACAAATTTGGGATTGACGAATTTTGTTTCAGCACACATGACGCATACAATGTCCATATCAAGTTTGCTTTATAAAACTGATCCTGATCTATCATACGACGCAGAGTAGCCAGCACAGTGGGCGACATTTCCGCATTACACAGGGATATTTAGACTTTAGTGAGTCAATTTAATTATAAAAGTTTTACAAATTACGACGCTACGAATGTGTTTGTACCTGTAAAAGGGGGACAGGCCAAGTGCAGGCATTTTGTCGTACAACGATAACTCTGTTGAACACTCAGTCTATTTATGAACTACAGGAAGAACACGCAATGTGGCGGTGTCAAAAGTGCGCGCTGAAGAGCCGATTTGGACCGAAGAGGGCACTGACAGGAGGGTGGAGAAATCTGTACGACGGATACCTTCACACTTTGCATTCTTCACTAAATGTTATTGTACACATAAAATGGAGGATTTGATGGACAGCGCTTGTAACACGCGTGGGAAATGTATATAAAACGTTGCTTGAAAAACATTATGGGAAGACACGACTTGTAATATCTAGCAGTAGATGGCACAATGACTTCATTGATTTTATAAAAACGGAACGTGGCACTGTAAACTGGCTTCAGTTGGATCAGGTTAAGAACTGGTGACAGACTCGACGCAGTAATGCACCTGCGATTATATTATCAACGTATCACACGGGCATCTTGGGACCAGGGTTGACCCATGAATCAGTGTAATATGCAGGATATTGTACAAAGCATTCCTCAAAGTGTATACACCGATAAGGGAGTAACTGGTGCCGCTTTCCCATTCTTAAGCGCTTTCGCCAAGTTGCGTAAAGAGACTAACTGTTAGCTTCGTCATATCTACACGTCGGTCTGTCCATACGTAACAATTCGGCTCCAGCAGGATGGATTTTAGTTAAATTTATATTGGGGACGAGAGTTTATTATATTCTGTCAAGAAAAAAGTCTGCTTAAAATAGGACCTAAAATAACAAACAATTAAAATGAACACTTACGTACCCTGATGACTACTTTGCTTAATAACCTTACAAACGGTTGCGGTCGATAGGAATTGGTAACGGAAGTAACAGATAGTAATCTCCCTTATATTCTTCACATGATTTACACGATGTTAATGAAGGAAAGTAAAACATGCAGTCATAATGTTTAATATTCAGTGACCAGGTATAGGAAAACGAAATTTTGTATGGAGATAGATTATGAATAGGCCTATCCATAGAAACTGTGTACGAAACACTGTTTTTAATTCAATATTTCGACGGGGTGAAGATATGAGATTATGCACGACCGATCATTTTAACGAAATCAACGTACACATAAATATTATAAGTTCTGAAAAAATATGTAACAGAACGTAATAACAGTAAACACACACTACAACATGTACACAACTGTAATAACAAGACAGGTAATGTACGTATAACATAATATCTAGGGGCATCCGTGTGCACTGTTGCCGTGGAAAAGCAGTAAGTATTGCATAGGAGTGTGGGCCGGGATAGCGTAGTCGCTACGGGCTGGACGGACCGAGAATCGAATCCCGGTGTGGGGCGAGACTTTCTGCACCCATCCAGCCTCCTATACAATGGGTACCGGGTCTTTCCCGGGGGTAAAGCGGGCGCGGCGTTGATAACCCACCCCAATCTAGCGCCGAGGTTAAAGAAAGAGTAGAGCTATACCTCTACTCCCCCTCTGGGACCTCGTGGAATGTTGTAGCGTGAACTGTACCTTACCTTTATTACGTATGAGTGCGTATCTGTAGCCTTAGCTATCCGGCATGCAATGCGCATCTTTTCTGCGCAGAGTTATGTCATCTGGGGCCTGTTTGGATCTGCCATATTTTCCGACACTATCTCACTAACGGTATGATTTTCGGGGGGAAAAAATTTATTGTCCATAAAATACGTACTTTGATTTTCTCTACAACTTTTGTTTGAAACATTTCTCATCATAAGAATAACTGAGCGAGATACTACCAAAAAGGTACACAGGTCGCCGCATAAAGTGTCAGTTCCTATTGCCAGATTTTAACGAAACATGAATTTTCTCGACAGATTTCCGAGAAGTCGTGGAATACCAAATTTCATTAAAATCCGTCTAGTGGGGGTCGAGTTGTTCCGTGCGGAAAGACGGACAGGCATGAAGAGCTAACAGTTGCTCTTCGCAATTTCGCGAAAGCGCCTAAAGAGTGTGACCACAGAGGATCAAATGGTATGACCACCTGCGAAGTGTCCTGGATGCAAAGACCCGAACGCGCCTCTATGTTCCAATATACGTCCATTTACTATCGTCTTCCATTCCCCTTGCACATTCGCCTCTACATAAAGTCTTATCATGCGCGTACATTGGATGGCATTGCTTTCAACTGGGTTTCTTGATAGGTGAGATAAAAGTTGTTTCTGCTCACACCATGAAGGCATAGGACGTAATTGCACACTTAATCTCGGCGCTAGATGAGTGGTCAGCTACACAACCCGTCCGCTTTATCCCCGGAAAAAGGGCCTCCGATAGGTACGGAATAGGAGGCTAGGTGGGCATCAGGGCCGACCTGGACACTTGGAATAAGAATCCACTGCTCCTGCCGGGAATAGACTTAAGATTCTTGGCCGTCTGACCAGTAGTCACTGTACCAACTATATTACCCCTCCTACTTAAACATTTGGTCAGGTTAGGTTTCTGATTAAGTCACGCTAAAGCAAATGACTATACTGTAGCGAATGGTTCGTGTTAAACATCAATCAAATCAAAGGAAAATTTAATTCCCAATGTCGCAGTTTTTACCATAGCCCAGTCCTTGTCTTGCGCCCGCTTGTTTTACGTCTTTTTAGCTGTAAAGTCTCTCGCCAATTTACGCTTCTGAATTCGCCCTCTAATTTTCCGTTTAACGCTCTTTGACTGGCTCCATTCTACTACGCTAACCACTTATTTCTGATGGGAATATCATTTTTATTGACGCCCACTTTATTTTTTTGGAAGGGCGTAAAACAAGGGATGGGTGCACAAATTCTTCTTTTTCTGTTAATTTGTTCTCTTTTTCATCTAAAGCAGAGAAGATTATACACAACTGGATGAAGCATTTTCTTGGAATACCTCAACGGACGAGACTGATTTTTTGTAGATGGGCAACGTGTACTGCAATTGATAATAATGGTAATAACGCACATGACTTGAGGCTGGGAACTGGCCTCAAATATATCCATCTTTTGTATTTTTTAAAATTTTCACAGCGGTTAAAATTCAGACCACGCTTTTTGGTTGTGACACCGTGTAGTCTTGCGAAGGAACACGGTGCCTGCACCATCTGGGTCCAAAAAATCTGACGACTTGACACAAGGCTTATGAGTATCTATTTGGGCATTATCCAGCGCGAGTCTGTTAATACACAAACCATGAGGCTTCGGAAAAAAAAATTTCCATTTCCATCCTCAGGTGGATAAACTATGAGGAAATTCCTATATTGTTTCGACCCTTACTAGAGCTACTCCCAAGGCCAGACTCATGTGAATGAGTGTCTGTTCATATCCTGTCCACCTGAAAAGGTAAAGAGAACCAATTTAAGTAAGGTTGTAGTTTTTACATTACAAAAACTATAGATTTGTAAAAAGCAGGAAAGAATGGCCTTACATGTCACAGCAATTCTAAATACGAGGAAAGAGATTCTATAAACAGGTAAAGATCATTCGTGTTTCACGGCTGAATATCTACGTACTGCTCAAGAAAAATACTGCAACACGAAGTGGGTGAATGCAGTTTGGAGAAGATGTACTCAGACCGCCGAGTTGCATATAAACGGTAGGGCAATATAACATGTTAGCGGGGCCTGGTAGCTGGAACAGTCAAGTTTATGCAAAGAAGTGCGTGCATACAGCATATCGCCAGTGGGGCTGTTACTGGTGTTTATTAAACACAGCCACTAGATTCTATTCAACACTAACATCCCTACGCAAACCCACCGAAAAACAGCGCAAAGAACAAACCACGTTAAAGCCAAGGTATTAATGACGTAATATGGAAGACTGATCATAGATAAACATTGTCAATAAGTTAATGTGTTGGTGCACTGAATGGTTTTCCACACAGTGCATAGTGATTGGATAGCGTTTCCATGTATCTGGCGCACAACAGCATTATGTGAGGGTGGATGTTGAATGTGTGGAATAACTAGGGGTCTGGAGGAAGGGAATGTGGGTGGGTGGGGGACTCATGTTTGCGTGTTAATCATTCACAGAGGACAAAGACCAACGGATCGATGTTCCGTGTGTGTGTGCGTGTGTCTGTGTGTGCGCGCACGTAACGTACAGTCAGGCCAGAAACCCACGACACCCGCTAAGACAACACATCTCGATTTTTCTTCAACATACGCTTCGAAAATGCATGCTTCTTAGTTTATTTACGGGCGAAATAACGCCTAGGAAATATATGGAAGAGAAATGTCGTTGCATGAATTAAGGTAGCCCTTATATCCCATTATTTGCCAGGAAAAACTAAGAACAAGCTGCTACAAACCCTTTCCAGTATGTGAGGTATCCTGCCCCAAGGTAGAACAGTGGGTCCTAGTGAACACGCTGCAAGAGTGTCTAAGACTGGATGACACAGGCGGGCCATTCCCGATACATGCCACTTAGTCACTTACATTACAGTGCTTATCTTATCCAAAGAATCATGAGTCAAATTCTCTGATGATTTACGGCAAATTCTGCATTTCCTCGTGATTCGGGAGTCAAGCTCCATTATTCATCCACCAAAACGGTGCCACACTGCATAATAAATGCTGTACTTTCTTCTTCTTCATCTTCTTCTTCATCTTCTCCTCCCCCTCCTACTCCCCTCCCCCTCCTCCTCCTCGCAGTGCTTCCTCGATCGGCACTCGGTTTTCTGAAAGGGGTAGGATTTTCTCTTCGCCGCCGTATTCAGATGGCTCTGTGTGCGCAGTATTCTCCTACTTGTCTCATAAAGTTGATGGGACATTGTCCTCCACGAGAAGCAGTCACTCAGCTACGCAAAGTACACAAACCAACCAAATGAACAATCCAACAACCAATTTCATTCAGTGCAGCCCACCTTCAAGAATGGTCACTAAGCTACAAAAACGCCAATAAGCAGTGAACTAAATGACCAGCTAACTCAGTGCAGCACATTCGTTCTTCAGTAGCTACCAATCTCTCACTCGAGAAGTTCACACACTGAATAACCAACTGCACGGGGCAGAGTCCTCAACATACGTTACATTCATTCACTTACTCAGGTGCAAACCCAGGGCACGTGAGTCATCCCTTGTGATGTATTGTACAACCTTAGTTTTGACATTTACAATTTTGTCAGCAGAAGGCGTTCCCTCTGATGAGAGGTGCGGATTGTCATTCTCGCATTTTTATTGTATTTACAATTCTACATACATACATACATACATACTAATCACCGCTGCTTGCATACATAAAAATGTTTGTGGAGAAATTCGCGTATTCTTAACTCTGACAGCACACGCATATGACCTTACAGCTTTAGGTTAAGGCCGTTTTGTTGTACAGGAAGAAGCACGTTTTGCTGTTTGGTTAGAAGGTACGAACGACTTAAGATAATGCATAATTTCTGTACATAACCCTAGACTGATGGAGCAATGTACACCTACAAAAGGTAAAGGTAAATGTAAATTTTACCCTAGAACAGGCCGCGAAGGCCCAGAGGGGGAGTAGAGGTGTGGCTCTACTTATTCTTTAACCTCGGCGCAAGATGGGGTGGGTGGTCAACGCCAGGCCCCGGCCGCTTTACCCTCGGGCATTGTACACCTACACACTGAATATATTGCATAAGCAAGAAAGGTATTTTCTATGCACAGCATACATTTTGTACATAGAAAATTATATGTACATGTATGAAACAAACCAAAATAATTCCCCCCACATATGCAGCATACAAAACATATACAAGAAGTCTGAAATTCTACGTCTAGTACAGTAGCTTCACACAGATTTCCAGTCTCGTCTTTTCGCCCACATACCTAGACTTCTAGGATCCTTCCGGTCTCTATCCAGTGGTCAACACTCTTTACCGGGATGCTTGAGGCCTACAGTTTGTTTACCATTCAATATTCGAAATTCTGTCCTTTTCAACAACACGTGTTAGGCATCATAAGTGCCGACAACTCACCACACGTTGCACATAAGTTAACACGAGCCAGGGCTCCAGAAATACATTCACAAAATTGCCTCCAATGTTTTATTCGGGAAGAGGCGAGTACATTTGTAATTTCTAGCTAAATACTTTAGCGAATGCATCTGATAACCCACTTAAGTATGAGAATCATGCAGATCACATAAAATAACCAGTTCGAATCTCACGGAAGAGGCAGCGTGTCTCAATTACAAAGACAGGCCGGTTAGAGGAAAAAATAGCTGTTTATACTAAGAATCCTACGGTGCCTATAATGACAGCAATTAGAAGTTTCTTGACGTCACAGCACGTGGTGCGTATAATCACCACTGACTTTTAATGGTTTAGGTGAATGCTATATTTGTCCCAATACCGCGGGATTAAACGTTTTTTGGCCTGTTCACCGTTTTCTACTTCCCCTTGTTTGCACTTTATTTTCTTCTTCCTTTCATTTTTCCTCTGATTTACTTTATTCTTTATCTGTTTCCTTCTCTCTTTTTAAGAGTTTTATAAACCTCGTCTGTGTAAGAGAAACGCGCCAATGGACACAAACTACTTTAACCGTGACAGATACAGCAACTGGCTAAGTGGTATTACGAAATCCCTGTTAGAGCAGTAAATGAAAAAGACTAAACATTAAAATAACGGAATACAAGCAAAACACTGCTCAGCACTTCTGCCATCTCTACGATATTGCATGTACTACGCACGTATAACAGATGGCTACTCTGCCTGCCATCTTCCGAGCAAACATTGTACTAACAGCGGGATTACAACGGCTGTTAGATGGCCAACGTCTGAAACTTCATAATGTTGTCAACAGCCATTTTACGATACGATTTAGTCAACACTTCTGGTAAGTCCTGAACGTACCTGCCCATATCAGCAGGTTACAGCAGCTCTAAAGCACGTGACACATTTGTTAGGTAACGAGCGAAAAGGCGTTTCTTCTTGATCTGAACCGTCAGGTATTCGAGCTCTCTGTCCGGGAAATATCGAGAATTACCGAACACGTAAATGTATATCATGCATACGTTCTTTTTTTGTCAGCAAATTTTTGACACGTGTCCGGTACTTCTGTCCTAGCCTTCCGGCAATCCTAACGACAAGAGGCATCCCACAGTAATACTATCATGCTATTCTCCGTGCATTCTACCGAATAACGGCACATATTTAAGCAGTCCACAAAGGATTATTTCCATTTACCTCCCCACCATCATTCATAATCAAACCATCACGTATCACAACAAGACAACACGACACACGACGCTGTATGAAGGTGCCAGTGGGGGGTTTACGCGCTGCAACATATTATGAGCAGTAACCGTATTCAGAACTAATGAGTTTAAATTCTATTAATCACTGCTACAACTCACGAAAAAAACGCGAAAGTGAGAATAAAACGTCGAACACGACAGCACTGTAGACAGTCCGCAGTTTCAGGAAGAGGAAGAGAGTGCTGGGCAAAAGAAATGAAATGTAATAATTTATTTTAATGTATTCTACCATTATCATTCTGCTAGTTGTTGTCTATAGGGGAGACCGGGGTTAGTTGTTACACGCGGCTAGTTGTTATATTCAAATTTTAAAATAGCTGCCAGTTGTAGCGCCCTCAACCAGCTACCAGATGAAAGGTACACTGGGTCTCCTTCTCTCCCCACTCGACAGTCTCTTGGCAGTTGGCCGTTCCGTACGGATGCAAGAAGGAGTGTTTTCTTTGTTTATGAGTAATTATTTTCGTTTCGGGTCTTTCTTTTATAATCAGAAATCACTTCAAGTGTAACAAACGGTATTTCTGGCATCTGAGAAAATTAAATCCAGGTGTTTCACTGTCATATTTTGGGATTTGCATAAAACGTCTTTGTTCTGCTAATTTATTGCGACAAAGAATGGTGCTGCAAGGTGTTATTTGTTACAACAAGCCCCACTATTACACAGACTTACAATTTTGTATAGGCAGCAAGTATGAGAACGTACACGAGAAAGCGGAGGGACAACGCCTATAAAAACATATATGGGGCAGGCTAAAAACAGCAGTATATGAAAAGCTTGAAGAAGGAAATATTGGCGATACATTTGTAGAATTATACTCTAATTTAGCTAAAGTTTATGATAAACACAAATTTCAGTGCTAAAGTATTTACAGTACTGGAATAATAACTGTTCAAAAACCAAACAGAATCGCTGCAAAGAAAGGTGTGAAGCAAGTCGGAGCAGTGACCTCCACAGACAGAGGCTCTCTGGTCACCATGGCTGTGGCTGCTAAGTGCGAATGGGAATTCTATCCCGCCATTCTTCGTATTCCCACGACAGAACTACAAGGAATACTTCACTGCAAGGGGACCAGACGACAGTGCTGGATCTGAAAACAAGTCAGGATGGATGACAGGAGATAACTTTGTATTGGACACGAAAGATTTTATAAAACATACTAGGGTTACGAAGGACAAACCTGTATTGATTCTACTGGACAATCATCAGTCACGTCTTGACATAAAAGTTCTCGATCTTGCCGAGGAAAATGGAGTGGTAATGTCATTTCCACCTCATACCTCTCTCCAAGTGCAACCCTTAGACAGCTCGGTTTATGGACCTTTTAAGAAGTTTGTGAACAGTGCCTCTGAGGCATGGATCAGTGGTAAACTTCGAAAAACAACGATAATCTACGATCTACATCCCATTTACAGTGAGTCAGTCACTGCCAAATGCACTCACACCAGAGAATAACAAGTGAGGTCTTCCCTGATAGGATTATGGCTGATTATTTCAGATATATTTACTGATTAGGATTGCTTGCATTCTGTTGTGTCTGAGCGTCCATGTCAAGATAATAAGCAGAAAAGCACAATTCTTGAAGTCTAAACTTCAAACTCAGGTGTTAACAGTCGCTTTTCAACATCCGCCTTCAACGCCGGAACCTCGACTTCAGAAGGAAATGAGCATCACATAAGTCCGGTTGACAACAGGTCTTTCCCAAAACGGGATGTAAATAAAGAGACCCGTAAGAGAAAATCTAGTGTTAGTGCTACTTTAACTGATACTCCAGTAAAGCCTGCATTGGAATCGGAAGTAAAGGCACACCGTAAGCCTGCTAAACGTAACAAGCTATTCAGAGCGGCAACCAAGAAACATTACGGAAATCGTAGTAGGGGTGTTCAAAGAGATGAGTCGTCTGAAGAGGAAGATAACAGTGAATGCTTTTGTATTGAGTGTGCTAACCCTTACTCAGTGTCCATAGTGCCCACAAAGTGGTTCCAGTGCATTAAGTGTCATAAATGACCCCACGAGCGTTTCGCCGGATTTAGCGATTTTTATGTTTGCAGGAACTGCAACTCTGATAAGCATAATGAGGATTTCCTGTCTGAATACCGATGTGATGTTCTTAATGTAATCACTCTGATATTTAGCTTACTTTGGTAAGTAGCTGTAAGACTTGAAACTGCGTTTGTATTCTTGATCCAAAATGCTGTAATAACACTTAACTGGTCACATATTAATATATGTTTATTCAGATATGTTAACTCAAATCACACTAGATATGTTAGTATGCAAGTAAACGTAATTAAACTTCCAGTTTATGTGTATTGCTGCTACAGTATAAGGTAACAGCCCCATGCCGTGTAAAAAGTACCCAATACCGGAACAATTTGTTACTTCGTGCATCCACATAAAGAACTTAAAAGTAATTTTTAAATCTTAATTGCAAAGACCAAATAAAAAATGTAACTTTAAAGGGCAATGATGTTAAGTAACGTACGCATCGGTATCATTTCAGTATGTACAGTGCCAGAACAAAAAACTGCAAAAAAATTGTAACAAGTAACCCCGGTCTCCCCTACTTTCGTTACTAAAAACTTGAAATACACACTTTTTAAAGCTAATTTAATGACTTATTTTACAAAACAATACCCCACATAAATATTTATAATTTTAAACCAAAAAATTAGGAGCAAAGCAACAATACTGGCGCTGCAGGACATAAAATTCCACAGCAACTGTGCTACTAAGAAAAATATTAGCTGTCAAAAAACGTAAACATGACCATTATCGAGGGGGAGGGAGGGAGGGAATGGTTCCTGTATAGCCTACATTATACTTTCAGAAGTGCACAGGGTGTTCATAAATGACATTCACGGGATTTACAATTTACGCCGTGCATAGTAAGCTATGTACAGCAATAAACGCCAGATTTGACGTTCTCACAGAGGTGCTGCCGAAGATTCAAGTGTTCTGGGATGTTACGCTGCCTAGACTAGTGAACAGTTACTGCTGTTTCGAAGGATCGTTGTGCTTTCATCTACAATGTCAAAGCCATCCACGACGAACGATGCGACTGCTGACAGCTACTCCGTATACAGTGACTGCACTTTACCCAACACAAACTGTCTAACGTGTGGGTAAACCATCTTTTCGCAGCCGTCGCTACACCGTCACCGCCCATTTCCTTTCGCCAAACCACAATACGCATTTACCTCTGCACTGGCGTCGAAATATTGTGCACTAACAGTTCGGAGCACGTAGCAGCCAATGTAGCCCACATTTAAACTTCGTATGATGTTCTGATGTTCTACAAATCTCAGAATGAATCCGGCTTCCTTGTTACGAAGAAGTATTTAAAACTGTAAATCCCATCTACCTACATCACGCTGTTATTGACATATTTCAAGTTAAGCAGTAACTCAAGAAAGCATAAAGCAAATCGTATCAAAATGGGTATGGAAAAACTCGGCCAGTTGAGATATTCAGATACTACGTAATTAAATGGGTATCATTTCGACATACGCAATAAATACACGTAAGTAATTTCAGCTGTTACCACACACACGCGCGCGCGTGTGTGCGAATAACATACAAATACATCCGCGCATAAAACACAAACAGGCCTACACACAACATATTATTGTGATGCACAGTTCCTTTACACGCATCCCTGCGTCCACTAATTCAAGTCTAATACTATCCTAATCTTCTTCTTCGTCTTCTTCTTCTTCTTCTTCTCCTCCTCCTCCTCCTCCTGCTTCTTCTTTTGGTTCTTCTTCTTCTGCTTCCTCTTCTTCTTCTGCCTCTTCTTCTTCTTCTGCTGCCTCTTCTGCCTCATCATCATCATCATCATCATTTTCTTCTTCTTCTGCTTCTGCTACTATTGCTACTGCTACTAATGTTGCTACTACTACTACTACTACTGCCACCATTACCGCCGCCGCCGCCAACACCACCACCATCACGCCTCCTACTCCTTCACCATTTAGTCTTTATGCAGTTTAACGCCCAGTGCAAAGAAAACCGGCATTTACGACTTGTATCTGAATTAACCTAATATATTTAACACATATGTATAACTTTGTCAGTTTTCTGTTTCTTACCACAGATCTAACAGTGAAACCGGAAATGTCATTAAATAAACCAAAAATGCGAACAAGTTCGAGAAATCCGTTCAGTTTGACCAGCTACAGTTTAGGATGCCAGTCCCAATAAAGCTAATATAGCCTAAAATATTCTTCTACCCAATGCTCCACGATTTCCGAGACAGTGTTGATTTCTAACGTTCGGCGGCTCCCTCCGTTTGTCCTTCCGATAGAGAGAAGCATATTGACACAAGTGTGTAAGGAGCATTGATGAAATGACACCCACAGGACGAAATCGAAGTACGCAAAAAAAAAAAAAAAAAAAATAA
>Ga0123355_10009486_pt1 | contig 14808 bp, 9 predicted proteins | sample TergutEmb28metaG_3_FD_89872 | JGI IMG/M metagenome (GOLD analysis project Ga0123355, IMG submission 89872) | Embiratermes neotenicus P1 segment gut microbial communities from Petit-Saut dam, French Guiana - Emb289 P1 | ecosystem: Host-associated > Arthropoda: Insects > Digestive system > Gut ...
GATTAAAAAAAAAAAAAAAAAACTTACACCACACTCGTACGCGACTGACTTCCTTACTGGACTGCTAGCGTCAGTTATCAGCTGCTAACCGTTTCGGCGTTTAAATCTCCCCCTTCCTTCCTATCGCCAACGGTCCCAAATATGTGTTGGCAGATTAACTTACAACACATAGCCATGAACCGTCTGTAACTGACGAAAGCAATCCTAAGAAACAACTATACTAAAAATGATCTGCTACACCTTCCACAGCCTACTGAAAATATAGATTCATACCTCTTGTCATTCAGCACCACGTAATACAAATACACACGTGGATCAGATCTCTTCATGAGGAAGAAACAGTTTCTTAGTTAGTCAAATACCCCTAATTTTAGGGAGCCCTAAGATTCATCACCGCGTCCACAACAGCCCGTAACTTGTCCCTAGCCCGAGCCAGATATATCCAGTCCACGCCCACCCCACCTATTTCTTTAAGAAGTTTTAATATTATTCTCCCATCTACGCCTAGGTTTTCCTATCGGTCTTTTTCCTTCAGTTTTCCCCAGCAAACCCTTATTTTTTTCTCCTTATTCCTCATGCGTGCTAATACCCCTTTCCATCTCAGCCAATGGAACAGCATTTAAAGACATAAGCGTCGCTCGACGCCCTGTCGCAAGTGCTGTTGATAAAGTGCTGTAAAATAAACTTGGAGGCACGGTGCGGTTTAACTTTCTCAAAAAATCACAAAGTAAAAAGAAACTTTCCAATAAAAGTGACCTTAAAAACATAACCTCCACTTCCCTCCTCTCCCCCCCCCCCAACCCCCCAATTGCTACTCTAGTATGAAATTCCCACCAGAGTAAGAAAAGTACCCACCCAGCGACCACGGCACATTGAGCGCTTTTCTATCTGAACTTCGACGTAACACGCTGTGTCTTGAAATCAACACACCAGAAATTTATGGCCTAGAACAATGATCAACTTTAGGGTACCCGGAGGCTTTAGCCAACCTTCGTGGAAACAGAACTTCGATAACTACATGCAAAGTTACTCCGGACTCGAAAGACCTCAACTTGTAATCCTTCCTTATCGGTTCGTTATTCCTTTAAGTTTCCTGCAGAAAGTGCTATAGTTCGATAGGCTATCATAACACGTGTCTAGATGCTGAGCGAAAAGCAAAATTGCCCCTCCGAATGTCATGAAGATGTATGGCAGACTGAAGGTATATATCCATTCATTCTTAATCTCGACACCACGTACAGGCTGAGTAACCCCATGATAACGTGCCCGAGCACAGCCCGCTTGCTGCCCACACTCTCTGAGCAGTGTGAAAGCATTCCCAGTACCGTACACCTGCGAGATCATATTTCATCACTCTCAAGTGTTTAAACAGGTAAATGCCGTAAGCTGACATACCCATACAGGCACAGAAGGGAGGCGGAGGCCTAGTTCTAACCAATTCGCAACCAAGCGCTAGAAGGAGAGGGTGGTCAGCACCGTGCTACGTCCACTTTACCTCACCCGGGAAAACCTCTCGGCCGGTCTGGTAGGCATGAAAAATCTGGCCCCTACCGGGATTCAATCCCCGGATCGTCCAGCCGTCATAACGACTACGCTCTCCCAGCCTCCTGTTATGTCTAAAGCAGCATAAGTTGCATATGAAGATACGTCAATAAACAGCACAAGAATATCACCGCATGCAACGGACAGGGACAGGGCAATATTGCAAAGAATATTCGACTGCAACAAAAGGTGGGCAATTCTTCAGTAGTCGAGGGAATACTAGCTTCCCAAGGACACTGCAACATGCAGTTAGTTATTTGAATGACGTACAAAAAGCTAAGGACAAATGCATTGGTTATGTAAACCACTCAGCCGGTATTTTCGTTTCCCAGAACACTGAATTAATTTAGAATGGAATATTACTTAGTTGAATCAGCATTACAGCCTTCCGAAGTACAAAATAAAAATATATAATACAGGGTAGTGCCACCGCTAACACTGGCTTTCTGTGGTGTGTAGTTCTTACACCATTGTTGCGTCTTCTATTATTATTATTATTTGTTTATTACATTACTCACTCTATCTTTCTTCCAAATTTCTAGTACAATGCTTCCAATTACCGGTTACCTTACATTAAAAAATTTCCCCAATTTCTTAAGCGTGTAGTCTTACATTTAAATTACAATTGTTAAATGGGTCAAATCAATTTCGTTTAAGAAATTTAAATTTGGCCCACATCAGTCCATTCCAACTGCCAACTTCCAATGCTAATGTATACTATTTCTTAAAACAGCACATAAGTGTAAAAACCGTAACATCAACCTAAGTTTGTTTGTGTGACGTGCGTCACTGATACAATAATATAAACAGCCAACTCGGAGTTTAGTTTAGTTTTAGATGCAACAATAACAAATTTTGATTGATAATTATAATCAGCTCAACATGTATCGGGCGATAATTTCGCCCATCTTCAGGAGCACTAGACTGTGTTTACAGCTTGTGGTAAAATGCACCGACGATGCTTTTTATTAATAATTTCAATCAGCTCAACATGTTTCGGACGATAATTTCGCCCATCCTCAGGAGCACTAGACTGTGTTTTTGTATAATGCACAGGCGATGCTGCCTGCTGGTGACCAGGATGAGGTGGAACTGGCTATAGCCAGTTCCACCTCATCCTAGTGCTAGTCTAGTGCTCCTGAGGATGGGCGAAATTATCGTCCGAAACATGTTGAGCTGATTGAAATTATTAATAAAAATTTGTTATTGTTGAATCCAGTTGGCTGTTTATATTATTGCATCACCCGAAGTATAAATCCCACCAAGACACACGACATTTATACGATCATTTTGTGTGCTGGTATACAAGTAGATCTACATTTCGAAATATAAATGAAATGGGAGAGGAACGCAGACAGACAGACAGCAAGGTGATCTCGCAACGCTTTCTTTTTTCCTTTCAAGGTATGAAAGTAGGCTACATATGATTATTTTGACAGTAGTCATCCCGGTATGTTTATGCAATTCATATAAGATATATGTTTCAGTCAAACACAACAATTTATTACACAAAATTATGCTCACCGCAACATGTTTCGACTCTAATGAGTCATCATCAGGCCATCCAAAGAACTAATCCAAGGTATATCACATATTGGAGTGCATTTTGGGATCCCAAAAGCTTACAATGAGCAGTAAAGTTAATGGGAATAGTACTATAATCATATCTTAAATATTCATATTGTATTAAAGCTAAAGTGATCCCGTTACAGGTCCGGTGTGGCCCAGAGGGTGGGTAGAGGTATAGCTCTACTCTTCCATGACGGCAGCACTAGAAGGGGGTGAGTGGTCAGCGTCACGCCCCGGCCGCACTTTACCCCCCTGGAAAGACACGGTACCCATTTTACAGGAGGTTGGGTGGGGCCCAGGGCCGGTTGGGACGGGCGTAAAATCTCGTCCTCACCGGGATTCGATCCTGGACCGTCCAGCCCATAGTCAGTCGCTGTACCAACTGAGCTACCCGGCCCACTCATATTATAGTACTATTGCAATTAACTTTCGACTCTAATGAGTCATCATCAGGCCATCCAAAGAACTAATCCAAGGTATATCATATATTAGTGTGCATTTTGGGATCCCAAAACCTTACAATGAGTAGTAAAGTTAATGGCAACAGTACTATAATCATATCTTAAATATTCATATTATAGTACTATTGCCTTAACTTTACTACTCATTGTAAAGTTTTGGGATCCCAAAATGCACTCCAATATATGATATACCTTGGATTAGTTCTTTGGATGGCCTGATGATGATGCATTAGATTCGAAAGTTAATTGCAATAGTACTATAATATGAGTAGGCCCGGTAGCTCAGTCGGTATAGCGACTGACTATGGGCTGGACGGTCCAGTATCGAATCCCGGTGGGGACGAGATTTTCCGACCGTCTAGACCGGCCATGGGGCCCACCCAGCCGCCTGTAAAATGGGTACCGGGTCTTTCCCGGGGGTAAAGTGCAGCCGGGGCGTGCTGCTGACCACTCACCCCCTTCTAGCGCCGTGGTCTTGGAAGAGTAGAGCTATACCTCTACCCACCCTCTGGGCCACACCGGGCCTGTAACGGGATCACTTTAGCTTTAATACAATATGAATATTTAAGATATGATTATAGTACTGTTGCCATTAACTTTACTGCTCATTGTAAGCTTTTGGGATCCCAAAATGCACTCCAATATGTGATATGCCTTGGATTAGTTCTTTGGATGGCCTGATGATGACTCATTAGAGTCGAAACATGTTGCGGTGAGCATAATTTTGTGTATTAAATTGTTGTGTTTGACTGAAACATGTATCTTGTGGATTAAACCACCGTCACAGTACAAAAAAAATACAATACTAAAAAAAAAACCCGTACTTCATTGCAAACCAGTGGCATTTACCGAAACGCAGGACGCCAAAAGGTTGGATTTCAGTCCGATTCTGTCTAACCCACGCAAGCAACACACGATATAAGGCGACTTACAAATAGTTGCCCCGGACCATATGTGAAGCAGAGAAGCTGTCACAGCATCACTCCGGGTGCTGAGTACCGTTACCCTGGAGACTGACTGACCTACTTGCTGTCGCCGCAACAGGTTCAGGCTGCATAATGACTGCGAAGATAACACCTAAAGGTCGATATTGAAACGCGGGCGGAGGGCAATGAACTCCGTATAGCACGTGACATCATGGGTTCGCGTTGATTGACTTTCATACGAAACGACCGATGCATGTACACACACACATTGCAGCTTTCGTTGTAGCAAGAAACACTAATTGGTACGGCGATTAGGATACGGGCAGGTCCGCAGACGAAACTTGGTTCGATTCTCGGCAAAGGCAAGAGATTTTCCTCCTCTCCAAACACTGTAATTTATGTTTTAATGTTGTAATTTATGTATTTTTATTGTTATGTCTATGTATTCTTATTGTATGTTTATGTGTCTTCGTCGTGCCAGCTGGCATTCTTCGGCTACACTCACTGAGGTTTTTCCGCGCTTTTTCCTCAGTTGTACGGCGAATGCCGGGGTAAAACCCGCAAAGACGGGGCACGGCTCGCACTCTTCCAAAATGTTTGTGTTGTTCTATATATTGTTCGTTTTGTGTCGTTCTGTGTATTGTGTTTGTGTGTAAATGTGTACTGTAATACTGCCACCGGGTGGCTACCCAATTGCAGTCAAATATATCATATAATCAAGCAGACCGACTCCCGGGCCCACCAGTCACCTTCTTCGGTGGGTATTGGGTGTATATTTCCTCTCGGGTAAACTGGGAGGCCTGTCAAACTGACCGCTTACTGCCGTCTAGCACGGAGGTAAAGAACGAATGCATCTACATATCTGCTTCCCATATGCCTTCATGGTGTGTGTAGGAAACAATGCACACCGGGAAGGTGCACGTCGTGAGCGTCTTTAAGTTCTGAGACGCGCCTGGTTAGAACCCCAACATCGTTAACGCATATTCTTCTGAATTACTATTTGTTATACCCAACTTCAACTGAGAATACAGTGTAAGTGCAGAGCCGCGAGTAGTTTCACGTTCTGGACGCCTTATCCTCGCGAAATAACTCTTAGTATCCACTGGGTGGGAGATTGGGAGGGTCCGGACGTCGTGGAGGACATGAAAAATCCCGGTCTCTCTCTGTCTAGAGTCGAATACTGGTCTACCAGCACCTGGCCGTTCTTTATAGCGAAGGCGAAATATCAGCACATAATCTGCGACGTCGATGAAGTGTCACGAAACCAGGAGTGAACAAACTTCATCAAATCTAAAAGCCACCTCAAAATTCTAGGCGCCAGAAGTGTGACATAAAGAAGGTTTCCTGCGGAGGATCCACAAATATTAGGCGGCACTGCGAACATTCTAGTGGCCATGGCGACCTGGTGCACGGGACTTGTGCACCCCTGCATTAAAACAAAACCATAAAACTGACAGACCCAAGACTGTACGCAGATACATTTTAAACTGAGGTCTGTAGTGGCGACACCAAAGTTCGGACACGCAGTTAATGGGTCTTCATGCTCTGATTTTCGGTAACCAACATGGGCGATATTCTGTCGATCTCGTGTATGTTTGTTAGGTTCATGTTGAATACCGACACCTACACTGAGGCACTGCGCTACTAACCGGAAGATCGCGGGTTCTAGTCCCGATGGTGTCATTGGAATTTTTCATTGACATAATCCTTCCCGCCGCACAATGGCCCTGGGTTGACTCCGCCTCTAACAGAAATGAGTACCAGGAATATATCGTGGGGGGAGGGGTAAAGGCGGCCGGTGTGTAGGGCTGATAACCTTACCACCTTCATGTGCCCATTGTCTTGAAATCTGGGAGCCTCAACCTCCTGGAACCCTCAGGGCCTGTCCAGGCCTGTAATGGGATTGCTTTACCTTTACCGACACGTACACAATTGGTGTCGGTACCACAGAGATGTCCGATCACGGTGTGGGTTCAATGTACCAAGAACCAGCGTATGAACGTTTGCTGCGAAGATTGGTCAATACATGCAGAGCTGTACAATCTAATTCATATGCTTCAATGTTACACGTATGGCATATCACGTACAAATGCTACGGTACAAACAGAATCCGGCGCGCGAAAGGCTCAGTACAATACTTACAATTACGAACCCTGAAATCAGTCGCAATAATATCTGAAAATTCCACCCCTGTCTCACATGGAATACATTTCACACAGCGACCAGTTGGTGCTGCTTAGGAAAATACAGACCCACGCGAAAAACACAGATATTGCACCTGTCGGTCAGAGTCTGTCCGTGTCTTCACCGAGAAGTCTGACGAAGTGCTAAGGGTCCTGGCACATAAGAAGGTAGACGGTTCAAATATTTACCGAAGACGCAGCTATACCAAATCGTCTTAAGTTACTACAAGCCAATCCCTAGAAACACTTGTGAATCTATGCAGTTTAACGCTGTAAAGGCGAAAATCACTCTAAATCACATTTAAATACTCAGTTGGTACCGAGCAGTAAACACACTTCCTCCCGATTATTATTATTATTATCATCATCATCATCATCATCACAATCATTATCATCATCTCCTTTATGCAGGGTATATATACTTATATTCCTGAGGTTAGCTACGTCCCTAGGGAATACAGTGTTGCAGCTATTCTGTTGTTACTATTCATGCTGCTTATATTGTTAGTTTCAGTGTTGAATCTACTGTACTTTTACATTAGTACTTTCCGAAGTATGTGTGCAGTGCCTAATATGGCTGTTTTCTGTAGTTCCTTGACTTCATGTTTTCCTGGAATGTTGATCACGTGTTTTGTAAATGACTTTGAAATAGTCCCAGCCGCCCCTATTATTACTGGTATCAACTTTGTTTTTACATTCCACATGCGCTGTATTTCTATTGTAAGGTCTTCATAGTTCTCGGCTTCCTTTTTAATCACATTCCTGTCTCCTGAGTTTGCAACGTCTATTAACACACATGTTCCCTTTTCATTATCACGGATTATAATGTCTGGTTTGTTGTTGGGGATAGTTCTGTCAGTTTTATTATTATTATTATTTACTGCAATTGAGTTTTCACCCGGTGGCAGTAGTCACAAAACAGGCAATGTAGTAAAAATAAAAGTAATACTGAGGCGCTTTCGCGTAACATCTGTTGCAAGCAAAAGCAATAAATTCTGAGTGTGTGTTTGTAGCCTTAGGTACCCAGAATGCAAAGATAATGCGCCATATTGTCATCTTTGGCCTGTCCGGCACTACCACATTTTCTCACATTATCTCATACACGGCACGATTTTTTGGGGGAAAAAGGTCATTGAACATAAAATGTGTTTTTTTTTATTTCCTCTACGAATTTTGCCAGAAACATTTTCCGTTATAAGAAGAATTCAGCGAGGTATAAAAACGTATGTTGATCTCCATGTACAGTACCCTTTATTCTTGTCAGATTGTCATGAATCTTGAATTCCCTAGACAGATTTTCGAAAAATACTCATATATCAACTTCAAGGTGCGTCATCCCCGTTGTGTTTGTTAGAAACTAAGGTAATAATTCTATAAGTACATAGCAGTCGTAACACAACTATATTACCAAATGTATATAACTTATCAACTACATTTATCTCAGTAATTAACCAACTTGATGCACAACATTTTTTGTTTTACTATAAGTTTATTTCATGCCTCTACATGTTTCGAGCACATGTGCTCATCATCGGGAGGTCAAAACTGTATTACACAGCCTCTGGTATCATCATACCTGTAAGTGGCCGTCCCGTGCACGGTACGGCCACTTACAGGTGTAAAGATACCAGATGTTGTATAATACAATTTTGACCTCCCGATGATGAGCACAAAGTGCTCGAAACATGTAGAGGCATGAAATAAACTTACTGTAAAACAAAACAAAAAAAATTGTGCATCAAGTTGGTTAATTACTGAGATGCACGGTCAGCAAAACATCAAAATTTATCAACTACATGTTTCGGCCATTGCTGGTGTGGCCACTTTCAGGTTGGATACAATTTTTTTTTTTATCAGAGAAGCTATACAGATATGATATGATACAGAAACAAATTAGAAGTGTAGGTAAGGGAGAACGAGATCTCGTTTTACACAAAGTCGGTAAAACGAGATCTCGTTCCTACTTGCCTACAATAATAATTTGTTTCTATATCATATCTGTATAGCTTCTCTGATAAAAAAATTTGTATCCAACCTGAAGGTGGCCACAGCAGCAATGGGCGAAACATGTAGTTGATGTTGATAAGTTATATACAGCTGATAATATAGTTGTGTTACGACTGCTATATCTTTGTAGAATTGTTGCCTTAGGCTCAAATATCAAATTTGATTATAATCCTTCCATTGTGAGCCGAGTCCTTCCATGCGGGCGGACAGAGGGACAGACAGACAGACAGACAGACAGAGAGACATGACAAAGCTAATAGTCGCTTTTCGCAATTTTGCCAACTCGCCTAAAACCCAATCAGTCAGTCAGTTAGTGTTGTGTTAAGAAAACAAAAGGTCTTTGTTCTGAGATCCATAAGAATCACAGGAACACATTGTGTGTAGAATAAATAATTTTCGAATGTTTAAACTGGCTGTATACATACTAAAAACCAATGGACCACAAAAGGGTTAAAAGGTCCGCGATTACGTCCTTCGACGTTCGCGTCTACGCACCGTTTACTACCACCATCACATTCACATCTAACAAGACAATAATTACCCTCGCGACAGCCACCATTTTCTTCTTAACTGTCGTCAAATTTTCCTCTCTATAGGGGCAGAAAATTTTCGAAGTTTCTCTTCAATAACTGGACATACGATTCACCAAAAAAAATTCCCGCCAAACAGTACTGAATTGAGGTTAACAAAGTAAAGCAGGGTCATCCAACACATAGATTCTTTTTAATTTTACACGCAGCATTAGACTTTGTGACATCTGACATTCTTATTACGACTAACGTGACGCACAAATAGCAGACGCCACTGATATTACGTCATGATTACATTCTCGTGCGGAAATCATAAAATGCGAGGCCAGCTATGATCTGGAGTTGACATATTTCGCTACCCGCACTGAAGTATGCGCTCTACGACCAGCGTGTACGTCGTTAGCACATGACGTTCATCTGCGCAGGCGCCATTTAAGTATCGGTCTATGCATTTACGGTCTGCGGTCTATGTTAGCTCGCGACAGAAAAACTGTATTTAAAATTACTGAGCTAATTTATTCCTTTTTGGGTAATTCCCCGGCGTCTGAGTTCTAATTGCCGACGTTTCGGAACTCACTATCGGTTCCATCTTCATAGGCACCTGATAGTGAGTTCCGAAACGTCGGCAATTAGAACTCAGACGCCGGGGAATTACCCAAAAAGGAATAAATTACATTTAGAACACGGCGAAAGCTTAAAAACAAAATTACTGATGTTTTGCTGACCGTGCATCTCACTACAATCTTAGTAATTAACCAACTTAATGCACAAAAACTTGTTCTATAACAAGTTTATTATATTCCCCTACATGTTTCGAGCACTATTGTGCTTATCATTAGGAGGTCAAAATTGTATTATACAGCATCTGGTATCGTCACACTTTGTAGGTGGCCGTCCGGCGCGCAGGTTGAGACAAGACCAACCTGTGCACGGGAAGGCCACCTACAGGTGTGATGATACCAGATGCTGTATAATACAATTTTGACCTCATGATGATGAGCACAACAGTGCTCGAAACATGTACAGGCATTCAATAAACTTATTATGAAACAAGTTTTTGTGCATTAAGTTGGTCAATTACTAAAGCAGTCCCGTTACAGGCCCGGAGTGGCCCACAGGGTTCCAAGAAGTTAAGGTTCCCAGATTTCGTGACAATGGCACAGGATGGTGGTAAGGTTGTCAGCCTTACGCACCGGCCGCCTTAACCCCCAGGAAATACTCCTGGTACTCATTTCTGTTAGAGGCTGACTCGACCCCAGGGCCATAGTGCGATCGGAAGGATTTTATGTCAATGAAAAATCTACTGGCACCGGCTGGGATCGAACCAGCGACCTTCCGATTTGTAGTACAGCACCTTAACCACTGTGCTACCGCGGTCCGCCTGGTTAATTACTGAGATTGTATTAAAACTGTCATGTCCACCCTGTGTAGGCATACATTTAAATTTCATATCATGGCCCCACCCCCGGGTTTGTAAATATTTCTCATAAATAATATCAGCAACCGCTGAGATAGCGCACTTGAGGTAGTAACAAGACTACGGATTTGAGAATCCGGGGTTCAAACCTCGGTAGGGCGACGTTTATCTTCTCCAAGTCGTCCAGACCAGCTCTGGAGTCCACCTAGCCACACATTTGACAGGTGCCGGTGATAAAGCGACCATGGCGTGAAGCTGACCGTTCACATGCAACTAGCGCCGAGGTATAACGTTAAGTACATCCATACTTCTACTCCCAATACGCCTTCACGACGTGGAGAGCGACAATTTTACTTTACTTCACTTTTTTCGAAAGCCCCTGTACACGCCCCTACGTACAGTGTTACCATTGTGCTAATTATTACTTCTGTCAGCGCTAATCGGAATCTTCCTTGTACACATTCTAATCGGCCACACAACTGTATCGTGTGTGTTCCAAACGCACTCTCAAATATGAAACGTTCGGGTATAATTTCACCACACCATCCAGCGCTCCAAAACTGCGTTCACTGACACAACAAACACCTCGAAGATTAAAAACGTCTGATACCATGCAAGAATATTACGTTTAGCACTGTCCATTGTCTGAGGTACACTTGATATACAGGACGTTTGGGAAGCTGACTCTGCTCCCGTCATCAGCTGACAGCAGATCGACCTAAACCTGTGATGCGGCCCGCACGTTTTCGAACACACCAGCTAATGTTCCCCGATCACAAAAAAGGACAAACTTTTTGACTGATACAATGAAATCCCCAAGCAGAGTAACATTTAAAGCAATATTTCAGTAGTAATGGGATTCGTCCATATTGCATTAGAACGTCCAATGTTGGAAAGTTCGCAATGTGTGACAGTGGGACGACTGAGAAAAATAAGGAATGGCAAACTTCATCATTCCACTTAATCACTGAGAATCAAGTCTGTTCTAATAACAGTTAGTACAAGTGTATTAGTCACAGTTCTGCACAATCAAAATCTGTGTCACTCTTAAAGGGATTACCAGTGTCGACCAAACACAAGAAAACATCTCGCTGATAGTCTACCAAACTTCGAAATTCACGTCCCTGAAACGTAAACTAAAAGTAAATGCTATGTTAATCTTATTGTAGTAATAAAAGGTAAAGGTAAAGTGCATCTTTGTACAGGCACTGAGGCTCTGTACAGGCCGTACGGCCCATAGGAGGAGTAGACGTATAGCTCTCCTCTTCCTTGACCACGGAATTAGAAGGGGTGAGGGGTCAGTATCACGCGCCGGCCGCTCTTTAGCCCCGGGAAAGATCCGGTACCCATTGTACAGCAGGCTGGGTGGGCCCCAGGGCCGGACTGGACAGGTGAGGAAAATCTCGCCCCCACCGGGATTCGATCCCCGGACCGTCCAGCCCGTAGCCAGTCGCTATACCGACTGAGCTACCGGGCCCACAATTGTAATAATATTAATAATTACTGAATAGTAAGTTTAGTCCCTTAATCACTTAGAATAAAATAAATTTTCTCGGAGAAAGTAAGAATAATTACTTTTAAATGCTGGGCTGGGAAAACTCACTCAGGGGTTGGAAATATTCGGATGACCATTGTGCAATAAAAGGTACCTCTGTGCTCAGGTGAACCGTACTCAGAAGCAAAAATTATTCACATCTAATGGGCTTATGGAACGTTGTATTACTTTCGCCTGATGACAAAGGAAAGCCGATTCCCAAATGTTGTATCAAGTATGTCTCAGGCAACGCGCAATTGCTATAAAAGACTGTGAAGTTGTTTACAGTCCTTACACACACACACACACACACACACACACACACACACACACACATAAACGTACACACGACACATATTTACAAACCAACAACAAAGTGCCACCCACCTTAATTTGACAGCGAGGCCGACACGGAGTTCCAGGAAAAATCTGTAAATATGCAAGGAAAAGAGACGAGAAAATAGAAAATGTTAGTGACTATATGACCGTTAATATCAGTAAGTAACTACAAGCAAAACCATAAAATACAGACAAGACAGGATTGGCTTTAAAACCATTATCATGCATTTACCACCTGTTAAGTTAGTGGGGAAAGGGAACAGTGAAATACAGGGTTATTCGAAATGATTGTCGGGGGTTTTAACAACTTGTCATACACAATACACTTGAGATAGGAGTATATGTGTTATTTTATTTAATAGAACAACACTCCAAGTTTTTGTTACATACCTTACAGGTGCTCTATATGTGCACACTTTGTGATTCTACAAACATCAATACGATAATCGAGTTCGTTCCAAACTGTTTCAATGGCGGTTCTGATTCTTATCTTCAGTTCCGGGATACACACGCACACTGTCTCTTGAAACTGTGCATACCACCTTCGAATGGAATTGTCAGAAAATGGCTGTTTCCCGAATATGATGCGAATTGCCGTTGGACAATTGTACCCCGACAATCATTTTGAATAACCCTGTATTAAGACAATTAATTTCATGCTACTGGTAAAAAGGACAAAGATGTGTAACAGAGTTGTTTAGGAATTTCAGTTAGGTTACGACAGGGAACCAAAAGTGCCTTAGGTGCTAACGAACCAACCAACTATAGCACACGATGGCAGGCAGTAGGTTCGGTAGTTACGTAACGCAAGTGTATGTCAGATTCTGCGTCACAGCGATCAAAAAACAAAGCATGTCGTTTCTCGTTTAGATGTTGGTACGACGTCTAACATTCGCTGGTTACGTAATGTGAACGAAGGTTGGATAAAGGTGTCTTCCGCGTGAGGTGAATGATCCAGTATACTCGAATTTCCAAAATGTTGAATGTTAGGTAAAGGTAAAGGTCACCCCAGAACAGGCCACGAAAGTCCATAGGGGGAGTAACATCGGCGCTAGATGGGGTGGGTGGTCAACGCCACGTCCCGTCCGCTTTACCCCCGGGAAAGAACCGGTACTCATTGTATAGGAGGCTGTGTGGGCCCCAGGGCCGGTCTGGAAGGATGCGGAAAATCTCGCCCCATCGGCATTCGATCCCCGGACAGTCCAGCCCGTACCGAGTCGTTACACCGACTGAGCTACAACGGCCCACACTGCTGAGTGCTTCCAAATAATATTTAAACCTCTTCAAATACATTTTATTTTATGCACATAGCATAATTTTATCTTATTATTACACAAATATGGCACATTTATATTCGTAACACCCTGTACTGATAAAGGTAAAATTTTCCCCATCTATGCCACGAAGACGTATAATATGAACACATATATAGATCCACTCTTCTTAACCTCGGCGTTAGCTGGAGAGACACGTTAGCTTCACGCCCCGTCCGCTCAATCTCCAGGAAATAACCCCGCTACACATTGAAAAGAAGTCTAGTTTGGGCCCCAGAGCTTGTCGGGACATTTTGGAGAACAGAAGACTCACTTGCCCCTATCGGTACTGTAACCCCGCACGCACCAACCAGCCCATAACCAAAACGCTGTACCGACAACGCTGCCCCGGTGCCACCCTTTGTTGGTATGCATTTAAATTTCTCAAATTCTTGTTCAGTTTCGTCATTTCTTTCATTTAGTAGTCTGTCTTACGACAGGCCCAAAGCCTCTTCCAAATCGAGCTCTCCACATAGTGCGATCTAGAGCTTCCTCCTTCAAATGGCAATATCCTCTCCTTTCCTTAAGGTCATCCAGTAACTTCCTAGGTCTTATTCCTCGTCTTCCTGTCACTTCTATCCCCCTTTTATTTTTCCTTCAGTAACCTATCGTGGAAGGCAGTTTCTACACAAAATGTGACCAATCCAGTTAGCCTTCCGTTTACTTATTTCATGTAGGATATTCCCCTTCTCCTACTAATACTGCTTCCTTTCTCACATAATAATATTTATTTACTGCAATTGGGTTGTCACCCGGTGGCAGTGGTTATTTTAAATGTAAACAAAACATGAAATTGGTTACTACTAAATTTAAGTCGGGAGGGCTACATGAGCAGCATGTAGTGGCAACTTGGAATCTTGGGAACCATCTCAGTATTTGTTTTTAGGCACAGGGAAACCAAGAAAAACCTGTGTCGAGGTGGCCGGTCGCAGGACCTTCCGAATACTGACTTCTAGCCAGCAGTCCGGAATCTAAAGTAAAAAAAAA